>OKWL01000043.1_pt1 | contig 201778 bp, 171 predicted proteins | sample 1607171 | NCBI WGS metagenome assembly OKWL01 (sample SAMN07501049, study PRJEB24779) | human gut metagenome
CGGCGCCACCGCTACCTACTACTAGAACATCAAACTGTTCCATAATGACCTCCTCATAACTACCTATTAATAAGAAACCTGTTAGACTATCTCATTTCAAAAACTTATAAAAATTTTTGATAACCTAATCATTTTTCTTTCAAGAAAAACCCCATACTTATGCGATTTTTCTTATTTCTTTACCTATAATTATAGAGAGCATTTCAGGTCATGTCTAAACCCTATTATGCATAATTAATTTTGATTAATCTAATTGATAATTTATTTCACTTAGCATTTTTAAGGTAAAAAGAGGAGTCAAAAAATTACCTATATGAATAATTTTTACAAGAAGTTAAGGATTTTACGAAAGTAGTTCGGTTCCGAAATTTTTCTATGTTTTTATTTCCTTTGGTATCTATAGAATTCGCATAAACACTAGCTTTTTAATTATTGCTAACCATTCCTAATAATTAATATCCATTAAATTCCTACTAAATTTACCTCGAATTTAATCATCGAAAATTATCGTATTTCTCCGTTCATAACAAGCATTTATTTCTGTGATAATAATTATCATAAGTTTTTTTAGTGATTTATCGCACATCATCTAAAATCGATAAAATCACCCTCATCTATGCGCATACGGCAATCTTCGATATAGTTAGATTTTATTCATTAGCAGAATTCATTAAGTTTCAGTCTTTCACCATTTTTAAGGCTTTCAAAAATGAAGAAACGTCTTGTAAACTCGCATGTACATTCATCTTTTGCTCATTACTATTGTATAAGGTATGATAATAGATAAATAAGTTATATAATATTATATATATAGTCACCTTATATGGTGTTGTGGCTTTCAAAAAAAGAAAGTTTATATATATATATAATGACTATAATTAATGTAGTTGGAGAGCTATATTTTTAAATCATACATAAGGAGAACAGAGAATGAAAATTTTACTTGTAGAAGACGAAGAAATGCTGAATGGTATCACGGCTAAATATTTACGTGCAGAAAATATGACAGTTGATACATGCTTCAATGGGCAACAAGCGATCGATTACGTTAACACATCTAGCTATGACGTTATCGTAATGGATATTATGATGCCAATCCTCGATGGTATCAGTGCTCTTGCACAAATGCGTAACGACGGTAATACAACACCTGTATTGCTTTTAACAGCAAAGGATTCCTTGCAAGATAAAGTTACAGGCCTTAACACTGGTGCAGATGATTATCTTGTAAAGCCTTTCGATCTTGAAGAGTTAACTGCTCGTATTTATGCATTAGCTCGTCGTAATGCGCGTCATGCACAAAACGATATCCATGTAGGTCCACTTACCATCAATGTTCCTCAACGTACTGTTAAACGCGACGGCGAAACAATTACATTGACTGCAAAAGAATTCGACCTATTATTCTATTTAGCAAGTAACGAAAATATCGTATTATCTCGTCAACAAATCCTTGACCATGTTTGGGAATACGATTATGAAAGCTACTCTAACCTTATCGACGTATACATTAAAGATTTGCGCAAGAAAATTGATACTGATGAGAATGTAAAACTCATTCAAACGGTTCGTGGAGTAGGGTATGTCCTCAAAACAGAAAACTAATGATCCTCACCGAGATCTAGATACCATGTCTGGGGCAGCCACCGATTTATTTAATCGGCTGCCCCTAACCTTTAAAATTATGTCTTGGTATACCATCTTTTTGCTTATCATTTTGATGGTTGCATCCGCATGGATTTACGCATATACACATGAATCCGACAATAAAGAAGTGCGCGAACGCTTACAACAACAAGCGATGATTATGGCTACAGATATCCGCAAGTTTAAACCGTACCAAGATAATACATTCTTCTTTGTATCAACTCAAGACGGCTATATTATTAAAGGCGCCTTGCCAGATGGGTTTCCAAACCAAACAATCCTTTCCTTAGGCCAAGTTGGTGAAATTGCTGCTGGTGATGATACCTTCTACTACTACGATACTCCGGTCAACGAACCGAACTATCGTGGTATTTTGCGTGCTGTTACAAAAGTAAAAACAGCCTCTAAAAAGACGGAAAACCTTTTATACAGCTTACTGTTAGGGAATATCATTTTCTTACTAATTTCCTCCCTAGGCGGTTATCTTTTCATCAAAAAAGGACTTAAACCGGTCCGAACCTTGACGAAAACAGCTAAAGTCATCGGTAAGAACAACGACCTGAGCCGTCGTATCGACATTCCGGCTCGCACAGCGAGAGATGAAATCTACGAACTAACTACAACATTTAACCGTATGATTTCAGGTCTTGAGGATTCTTCCAATCGTGAAAGACAATTTAGTTCTGACGTATCTCACGAGCTACGTACACCAATTGCCGTTATTAAAGCAGAAAGTGAATTTGCTTTAAAATACGGTCGTACGGAAGCAGATCTACGGGAAGGTTTAACACATATCTTAGAGCAAGCTAAGTTCATGACTAACCTCGTAAGCCAACTGCTTGATGTAGCCCGCCTTGAAAATGCACAAGGTCTAAGCTTTGCACCTGTCAATGTATCATTGATGTTATCCAATATGGTCCACGACTATACAAGACTCTGTACAGAAAATACAGATAAACAGATTACGATTACATCTCATATTGAACCTAATTTACATATGAATGCTCACGAAGTATCATTACGTCGAGCTATCACAAACCTAGTGGACAATGCCATTAAGTTTACAAACTCTACTATTGATATTTCGGCTAACCTAGTAGGCAGAGACTTAGTCATTACCGTAACAGATAATGGTATTGGCATCGAACCTGAAGCTCTGGATCATATTTGGGATCGGATGTATCAGACGGAACAATCGCGAAATAAAAAGTCTAATCACGGCATCGGCCTAGGCCTATACTTTGTAAATAAAGTTATTAACTTACACCATGGTACAGTAACGGCCACGAGTGAACCACAAGTAAAAACTACATTTACCGTGCGATTACCGTACAATACAAGGGAAGAATAACATAAACGGGACTGACCAATGGTCAGTCCCGTTTCTATATCCATTTTAATTCAAAAAGCCCATAATGTAGAATTAATTAAACCATAAAAAACTAGCATATAGAAGCTCCTTCTATATGCTAGTTTTTGTGTATTTAATTTTAAAGCAACTTATTATAGATAATTAACTTTAGCCTACAAATTGTTGCCAAAACGGCATATATACATATTCGAGGAAGGTCCATACAAGCAGACCCGCTACAGCACCAACGATAGCACCATTAATGCGGATCCAGCTGAGATCGTCCTCCACCTTAGATTCAATAAAGTAAATAAATTTATCTGTACTGAGTCCACCTAATACTTGACGTATGATAGTTTCAATGAGGTCATACCCTTGTTCAAGTACGTAGTCGCCAATATCGTGTAAGGTTTTTTCAATACGATTTCTAAGATCGTCCGATTGACCGTATACATTCCATAATTCAAGAGCAATATTAACTAAAACCTGAGCCGGAGTCTCTCCGTTTTCATCCCCTACGAGCAATAGTTCTTCTATATAAGGGCATAAATGATTTTCGATAACAGATTCCCAGTCTTGTTCGCGAATCCAACGTTCCCACGCTTCATTAAGAGCATCGCAGACTTCATGATTCTCTTCAATATTACGAATTGGTTCTACCCATTGTCGCAACCAAGCAGTTCGTTCGGGGCTATTGGGCCGCTTCCAGCTTTCCAGCATCGCATAGGCCTCTTGTACAATAGCCTCTGCCATTTCTTGATAGTTTACTACATCGGTAGCTTCGGACATAGAAATAAGGAAATCAGACCAGAAGCCTTTTCGCTTTTTCTTATGTGCCTCTTCTGCTACGACAGCGGTAAGCCAGGTAACCATAGCTGGATGATTAATCCGTTCTTGAATCACATTTAGAACTTGCACAACCATACTTTCATAGCGATTATGCTCACATAAATCGAGTAATACGTGTTTCAAAACGGGCACGAGAGAATGTTGTTGAAGCAATCCACGAATGCGTTTTGCCCCCCATTGTGCCCATTCTTCATTAGTTTGAGATTTCCATAAAAGGTGTAGTCCTTGATGAATCACAAGACGTGCTGCTCGCTGCCCCTCAGGAGACAACAAGAACTTTTCAAACAATGGCACAAATTGCACATTTTTCAATAATACTTTACAACGCTCCTTGGTAAGCATCTTCGTCTCTACAAGTTTAATAACACCATTAATGAGGCGATCTTTATTTCGAGGAATTAGCGCTGTATGATATGGGAAACCTAGTGGCTTACGGAATAATGCTGTTACAGCAAACCAGTCAGCCACACTACCGATGAGGGCAGATTGAACAGCCCAGTACAACGGTTGATACCAACTTTCATAGCCAAAGAAAAATTGTCCTACAAAAGCAAAACAATACAATACGGCAGTCAAGCCTAAAATGCCATTAGCACGCTGTTTCAAGGTAAGGGATTTCAAATAACTAATCATTTGAGCACCCCCTCTACAATGATGGTCAAACCGTATAAGATGCCGCCAAGGACAGCCCCTATAAGGGAACCATTAATACGCACCATTTGAAGGTCATAGTACATTTTGCCGCGAACAATTTGAGTGATTTCATCAGGCGAATAGCGGGATAATTCTTGACCTACCACACTGTCGATGAGGGGGTTCAATTTCTGCAACCACGGAATACTACGCAACAAGAAGAACCGCTCAAAAGGCGCCTGCTTGTCTGGATTCAACAAAATTTCGGTACCGAGCACATTAAAGCGCTCCATAACGATGTCCATGAGGCGTTTCCAATCCAATGTATCCCCATCGATAAGTTTGCCTTCCCATTCTTCAAGAACCATTCTAATCCACTGATTTTTATGTTCTTCAATGAAAGCTTGCCACTCTGTATTAGTTTCCAAATTATTGAAAAAGCGAATAGCTTGGCCCCATACATAGCGTCCCAATGCAGAGTCAATAGATTCATTTTCCTTCAAGAATTGAACGGCCTTTTTCTGTACCGTTTCTACCAATCGTTCTGGTGAAAGTCCATCTCCGCCAAAGGCGATGGCCAATTCACGAAAGAAAGAATCCTTTGTATAAGTTTTCATAATGTCTAGCATGACGCGATACAAATAGGGATATACCTGATTTGATGCGATAACACGCTGACATGTGCGGTTAAAATAAAACCAAAACACGCTTGCTGTGTGACGTTCTAGCATACAACGACCAAAGAGAATAACAAGGGGTGTTGCTTTCCAGTTTGTAACCCCCTTATAAATGGCCTTATTAATCTCTTGGCGCATCGGTTCAATATCCATATGAGATAAAACTTGATTGCCCACACTGTACAAGAGATTTCGAATTTGAACTTGTCCCACATCGCTCATGCCGTATTCAACGATACGGACCATAACACGTTCTTTTTTGATAGCATAATACATCTGTGGCACGCGCAATAGCTCTTCGCTGAGCATAGTGCGGCCTATCTGAATTAATCGTTCCTTACTGCGCGGCAAGATTGCCGTTTTGAAAGGAATGCCTAAAGGCTTCGTAAAGAGAGCCGTTACTGCATACCAGTCCGCGAGGCCGCCTATCATAGCTGCCCCAGAGATATGCATGATAAAGGCCCAAAATGTATCATGTCGCTGCGGATATGAAATTAAAAATATAATAGCCATGACAACCAACAGGGTGGTTGCCACTGGTTTAGTTTTCATCATCACTTGATCCTAACTTACTCAATTACGCATATAGACTGTTCCTATATAACGTAGTGACCTCGAGGTCTACGGACTTTCACACTTATATCTACAATCTAAAATGTAGCCTCATCGCCATCTTTTTGAGGTTCCCAAATCGACACCTCCCCAAAGAGAGCTTTAAAGTACACAGACGGTGTCCATAATGGACCATTCAAATGCATTGGAATAAAGGCTTTATTCACCTGTACACGGCGCAAAAATTCAATACTGCCCCATTCCATAGCGTCTTCCAAACGATTGTCTACAGGGAACATCGCTACATCTACGGACAAGCCCTCTAATTCCTTGAACTCACGCCAAGCCATACACTTTGCATCCGCATTGTTTTCTGGCGTATCACCAAGCCAATGCCACCAGTTAAGGTCTCCTGCATGGAAGATAGAGTCAGAGTCGATATTCGCCGTATTTGTCTTTATGTAAAAAGAGCCACCTTCATCGGTGCTGCCATACATATGGATGCCTACATCATCTAATAGTGCATCTTGGCCAGGGCGCATGGTAATACATTTTTTTACCTTGCCCTCTAACGGCACATCTTGATGACAAATATAGCGCGTTTGAGGACCATCAAACTCCGTAATGGATGGGTTAAAGTGATCTCCATGAGTGTGACTTACGAAGAACCAAAGTTCACGACCTCGTTTAGCCAACTGCCAAACAATATTATTAGGATCCTTATAATAATCAAACACATAGCAACGCTTACCATCCTCTACGAGAAATCCGCTATGCGCTAAAAAAGTAACATGTAACATTATTATCAATACCTCTAATTTATTGAGAATTTATATCATTCGTATTTTTTATTATACCATATTTTTCTAAATACATGGCATAAACAAATGGCTATTCATGACACATATAAAGGACTTTTTTAAAGTCTTATCAAATATATAGTGCCCCATATGTATCATAATAAGGGCAGAAATGCCGCTGGCATTTCTTAGATGCGGCCAGCGGCTTTCATATAGTCGATATATTGGTTACCCCAGTTTTCAAGGGAAGCTAATACAGTTTTAAAACCAGCTCCCACTTCGGTAAGGCTATATTCAACCTTTGGTGGAATGGTTCCATATACTTCACGATGTACAAGGCCGTCATCTTCCATTTGGCGCAACGCTCTTGTAAGTGTAGCTTGTGTAATTGGATGTAATCTCCGCTCTAGTTCACGGAAGCGCACAGGACCTTCAGATAATTCATGCATAATCAACAAAGACCATTTACCAGCCAATAACTTTTGGCTCGTTGCAAAAGGACACCGCCCCACTAAATCATGAACATTTACAAGTTGCTCTGCCATTGTCATTCTCCTTATATATCTAGCTTAAGTAGCTTGTTATAACAAAATTAACATCTATAACTAAGCCACTCTTTATAGCTACACTACAATTTCTATTTCGGTATTAGAAATATTTCCACTTAATGTAGTTCAAATCATATCACAATTTTTTAGAATTGCAAGTATTTTATAGTATCATTTTTTAGGGTACAAAAATTTTTGAAAAATTTTTAATCAGTAAATATCACAATTCTATTATATTTGATAGTACCTATCTCAAATAATTCTACTATTCAAAATATTTGCACCAATATATAATAAACTTACTAACTAAATACAATTATCGGTTGGTGAATCAATAACTATTAGATTTAGTCATCAACATTTATAGCTAAACAATTGTATCAATTTTACAGCATTAAACAGATTACACATTATCAATTGAAGGATTAGGTGATATTGTGAAACGCATGCCTACACTATTCGTCGGTCACGGCAGCCCTATGATGGCTTTAGAACATACAGAAACAACAAATACTTTCAAAAGTATAGGACAAAATATAATTAACAACTATGGCAAACCAAAAGCCATACTTGCCATCTCTGCCCATTGGTATGCAGATGACACCTATGTTCAAAGCGCAGAGAACCCAAAGCAAATTTACGATATGTATGGATTCCCTCAAGAACTTTACGAAGTTGTGTATCCTGCAAAGGGTGACAGCAATTTAACAAAAAAAGTACAAAAATTACTGGGTAACTCCGTTTCTATAAATGACACTTGGGGTATCGATCACGGCATGTGGACTGTGTTAGTTCACATGTTCCCTGATGCATCGATTCCCGTTGTCCAACTATCTATCAATAAATACCTAAGCCCAAAAGAAGCCTATCAACTAGGAACAAAGCTTCAGTCATTACGCGATGAAGGCTATCTTATCATGGGCAGCGGCAACATCGTTCATAATCTAAGACGCATAGAATGGGATAATCCATCTGGCACCTCCGCCACAATTGAGTTTGACCAATATATTTCTAAAGCAATCTTAGAAAATGATGTAGATACTGTTGTTAATTACACCCAACATCCTCAGGCTAGCTATGCTGCACCTACACCAGATCACTATCTGCCATTACTCTATATTATGGGTGCTAGTGAAAGTGCAAAACCGACTGTATTTAATCAAACCTATAATTCAGGTTCCCTATCGATGACAGGTTTTATATTTGAAGATGAGCCTCAAAACATACTTTAAGCCCATAATGATACAAAAAATCTCCTAGGAAATTTTTATTTCCTATTCACATAAAACCTTACATTACTATGTATAAACAAAAATAAATAAATATATATATGTATATATTTATTTACGCAAAAGAACCGCTAGTTACAAAAACTAGCGGTTCTTTTCTTTACCATACTAATGACTCTACTAAATGAGTTTTTTAATGAAAGCTTCCATTTCCATCGGTTTTACAACAGGCTCGAAGCGCCCTACCACATTACCTTTACGATCTATAACAAACTTAGTGAAGTTCCACTTTACCTCATCGTCCTTTAAATAATTAGGATCGATACCATTGAGATAATCTGTAAGCATTTCAGTTTTATCACTAGGTGGGAAGCCTTGGAATGGTTGTTCCCGTATCATGTATTTGAAAAGGTCTAATGCACTTTCATCGCGTACATCTGCTTTCCCCATAACGGTAAAAGTAACACCGTAATTCAATTTGCAGAAAGATTGGATTTCGTTATTAGAACCAGGTTCTTCCTCTCCAAATTGATTGGAAGGAACAGCAATAATTTCTAATCCTTGCTCTTTATATTGCTTATAAAGAGCCTCTAGACCCTCATATTGGTGAGTAAATCCACATTTGCTCGCCGTGTTAACAATGATAAGAACCTTACCTTCATAAGTTTGTAAGGATTGTAATTCACCAGACTTAGTAGGCAGGGAAAATTGATATACAGACATGGAATCTCCTAATTTAAATTAAAAATCTTTATTACACTAATAATGTTTTCACATCATAATTAAATTTTGCCGTTGTTTCCGCCGCAGTTTTTTGCCATTCTGTTGTTGCTGTACCATCTTTTTCAAGGAAGAATCCAGAGTCAAGATAGCGAATAATAATATAGTTGGAATCCTTTTGATCAAAGCCATTACCGCGGGAGAAATCGATACCATGGCCTGTATTACGCGTTACGATAGCTTCCAACAAAGGCAACGTAATAGCATTCAACGTAATTTTCATATCACATTTGTCGAAAATCTTTTTAAAGAAAGAACTAGGTTTTTCTTCTTTATATACTAATAGTTTACTAATTGTACCATTAGATGCACACACTACGCGACGAATTTCATTAATAGGAATATCTACCTTACCATTCGAAATAACACCGTTTTTAATAGTAATTTCTCGTTTACCCATATAGGAGTAATCTAGTGGCAATTGAAGAGTATCTAAATTCGCAGGGAAGTCCGCTGTCAATTTATGGCGAGCAAAAGCAGCAATGATTGCTTTGGTTTCACGAATATTATGACCAGTATTATAATCTGTACGGTCAGTATCTAAATCTTGACCTTCTATATTTTTCCAATTATGGTCTCTAAATATAATCGAATAGTTACTATTTGAATTTAAATATCTTGTAAGATGAAGCTCATTTACATCATCAAAATCAATGTCAGTTATAACTTGTCCATTCGAATCTTTACAGAGTACACCATTGTAACTAACCGTCAATATACGATCCGTACTTTCAAAAACAACAGGATTTGTGTCGAATACAGAAATCATAGCCCTCTCCTTTTCACGACTTCAAACATACCTACACCTGTATATATCAAGTGCATTTACTCAATATATTGATTAAAGATATTAATCAAATATAGTTAACTTAATCATACACCTTCTATATGAATTTATGCAAATGATGTATTTCCCCCATACTATAGCTACAAACTCATGATTCTCAAGATAACAAAAGACACCAACCATTCAATTGGTGTCTTTACTACATACAAGGAGCCATTTTGCAATAGCTCCTTGTTCGTTATATAGATGATATTATAATCTATTTCATGTCAAACAAAACAGAATTTTCTAAGAAAATATGTTCATGAAGGCCTTCTTCTAAGGCTTTCATGGTCTTAAATACATAGACATAAGTAGCACAACCATCTGCTGGTGCCGTGTACTGATTGGTCAATGCACTTAAGGATTCCAAAAGTACACCTGCAGCTTCGTGTTCAGCACGAAGTTCTTCAAAGTCTACGGGTTTCCCCGCTTTAAACTCAGGGAAGTCTACATGTTCTTCATGCCGGAAATGAGGTACAAGAGCGGATTTGAGTTGCAAAAAGGTTTGATAAATCTTTGTCAATTCCTCACCATGATGGTCATAATGTACATTTAGCAGTTTTGCCAACCCTTGGTCAATTTCATCAATCATATTTAATTGTTCTCGATGGTAATTATGAACGATATAATCAATCAATTGGTCTTTAGAATAGCTAAGCACCTCTGCACGAGAAGATTTCTGAGCAACTTGTACATCATTTAGCATAGCAATGTATGCATCCACATCTTTACCTGTTTCTGCAATAGCCTCTGCTAAAGGATGTCCACCACCACAGCAAAAATCAATTCCATCTTTTGCTAATACATCCATTAACTCTGGATTTACTTTAACCGCATCAGCTACGGTCATGGATTTATTAATAGTTTCAAAACTCATAAGATACACCTCCAATGGTTTACGCCGATCTATATTCTTATAGTTATACTATACGATCAACCATGGATTCTGTCTGTCGCGGTGGCTACGAATTTGAAATTAACATGACAACAATGGTAAGGCCGTAGAAAATAACATAAAGTAATGAATATAAAAATATATGGATATATATTGAACATACAAAAAGCTGGCCCCATAGAGCCAGCTTTCAGCATATCAAAATATATATGACATATGTTTATATATAATTGTGTGAGTAACTATTAGATGCTTTCAATAGCAGCGATAGCGGCAACATCTACAACGTCTTGAGCGGAGCAACCACGGGAAAGGTCATGAACTGGTTTAGCCAAACCTTGAATCAATGGGCCAAGAGCATCAGCGCCGGAGAAGCGTTGTACCAATTTGTAACCGATGTTAGCAGCTTGAAGATCAGGGAAGATCAAGATGTTAGCTTTACCAGCTACGTTGGAGCCAGGAGCTTTCTTTTCTGCTACGGAAGGAACGATGGAAGCGTCCAATTGTAATTCGCCGTCGAATTTGAAGTCAACATTGCGTTCTTTCAAGATGTTAACAGCTTCAACCACTTTATCTACTTCAGGAGTGGAAGCAGAACCTTTTGTGGAGAAGGACAACATGGATACGCGAGGATCAGCCATGCCAACAACTTTGCGAGCTTTTTCTACAGTGGATTCTGCAATATCAGCCAATTGTTCGCTAGTTGGGTTAGGCAATACGCCGCAATCGGAGAATACAAGCATACCGTCGTCGCCATATTCTTTTTTGCTTGTGAACATGAACATGGAAGAAGATACAGTTTTAAGACCTGGTTTAGTACCTACAACTTGTAATGCAGCGCGCAATACGTTTGCAGTTGGGCAAGCAGAGCCAGCAACCATGCCGTCTACTGTACCAAGGCGAACAAGCATAGCACCGAAGAACAAGCAATCACCTTTCATAGTTGCATCAGCCTTTTCAGGAGTCATACCTTTTTTAGCGCGCAATTCTACGAATGTATCAACCATTTCTTGGTAACGATCGTAGTTAGCAGGATCGATGATTTCAGCACCTTCAATGGATACACCAACAGCTTTAGCAGCTTCAGCGATTTCAGCAGGGATACCAACGAGTACAGGTGTTACGAAACCTTCTTTCAAAATAATTTCAGTTGCTTTCAATACGCGTTCATCTTTGTATTCTGGCAACACGATTTTTTTACCTAATGGTTTTACTTGGTCTTTTAATTTTTGAATTAAATCCACGATTTTTGCCTCCTTAACATTGGCTTTACGCCATATCAATACTATTATTATAGCAAATTCAACCTATTGGTAAAAGTAAAAATTATTTCTTAACATATCATTCCTAGTATTATACTCTTTTGTGAAAGTTGGAACTCATTCCAACTTTTCTCAATTTTAACTATCAACTTGGATTTCATTCCAACTTTTTATCATTTTAAATATAAGATTGGATTAGATTCCTAATTTTTTAATTTAAAACCTAACGCCTCAAATAAGTTTTATCTACGAACTACATACCAATAATTGAACTCTTTACACATACACGCTACAATAATAGAAATAAAATACGGATAGCAAAATGCCAATTTATATTCCTTATACACTCATTTAGGAGGGCTTATGGCAAATACTGAGACAACAATCAACGCCGTTATAAATCCAGAAAATAACGAAACGCCTATAGACATAGAGAAAACGATTAAAGCCTTGGAGCGAAATAAATTTGTAGTTCATTATTTTGAAACAGGCGCAGAAGCTATTTCCTATTTAAAAGGCCGTATTCAAAATAAACGTGTAGCCATCGGTGATTCTCACACCTTATTGGAGCTCAAGGTTCATGATGTCTTAGCCCAGGTCAACGATGACATAACAGATATTCAACGTCCGCTTCCCGGTGAAAGCTTCCGCGACACCGCATTACGCACCATGGGCCGTGATGTATTCCTCACCTCAGTCAACGCTCTTGCTCAGACGGGAGAGATGGTGAATATCGATGGTACGGGTAATCGTGTTGCAGCCTCTTTATTCGGCTCTCAGGAGGTATTTTTTGTGCTAGGCATCAACAAAATCACGCCAGATTTAGCTTCCGCCATCTATCGCGCACGAAATGTAGCCGCTCCGCTCAACAGTAAAAAGAATAAAAAGAGCTCTCTCAATCCATGTGCTACATTAGAAGAAAAATGCTATGACTGTGGTTCTCCGGATCGTATATGCAATGCATTAACGATTTACTATAAAAAGATGCGCAATATGCAAACCATGGAAGTCATCATCATTAATGAATCTTTAGGCTTCTAATTGTTTGCGGCCCATTCAAAAAATCTTGTATGTTCATTTCTCCAAGTCCATATATGACTCTATAAATTGTAGACCACCGAGGATCTACGGCACCACTTTCAAGGTCACTAATATAAGATTGGGCTAAACCCGATTTATCTGCCAATTGATATTGAGTCATTCCCAATTGTCTACGCCAAAGTAAAATCAATACACCAAGCTTGTGAACTTCTTCTCGAACTTGTAGATCTTGACAACATACGATAGGATTCATGGCAGCCTCTATCTACTTTCTCCCTCAACACATATTTATGCCTTTACTATAAATCTAGGCTCAATCATTTCCTAGTAATGGTTGAAAAGCGATAACACAAAAGCCTTAACAAAAACTAATGCACCAATTAGTTTAGTTAAGGTTTTTTTATATGTATTATATGTAGCGTAATATTTCATCATTTCGTGAAATTTCAGTATATATAAAACTTATTATCATTAAAAATACAGATAGCAAATCAAAAATACAGGTATTATCTATATATTGCAATTTTTAAACAGCATTTATACATTATGCATACACTTGATTTATAAAATCACCTAGTTCTATTCATAATACAAGAAGACTATACGATATATAGTAAATGCGATATATAGTAAATACGCAATATTGTTAAAATACATTTAGGAATAATAAGTCTATTCATAATACAAAAGGACTATACGGTTCAACTGTATAGTCCTTTCTATGTATTCATATAACATTATTGATTTGCACTTTCTTGTGCTTTTTTGATTTCCATGTATTTTACCATGCCATCAACAGCTTTTTTAGCTTCACGCATAGCCAATACTACGGTAGCAGGTTTGTGAACAACGTCACCACCTGCAAATACGCCTTCACGACTAGTCATACCATATGGATCTTCAGATGTAATAATATAACCTTTTTCATCTACTTTTAAGTTATTACCTTCACCTACAAGACGAGCATTTGGTTTATGACCTGCAGCGATAATGATTTTATCAACAGGCATGACTTGGAAGTTACCAGTACCGTGGATACCTGCACCATCTTCGTTAAGCGCCATCACTTCATATTTGAAGCCTTCAACCTTATCTGTACCTTCTACGCCTACTGGAGAAGCGAACCATTGGAATTGAACGCCTTCAGCACGGGCTTCTTCGTATTCAGACAACAAGGCTGGCATTTGTTCTTGGCTACGACGATATGCTACTGTTACCGCTTCGCAGCCTAAACGTACGCATGTACGAGCCGCATCCATCGCTACGTTACCACCGCCGATGATGATAACACGGTCTCCTTTTTTAACAGGAATTTGATTTTCATCAAGTTCCCCATTTTCTACCAATTGTACATTCGTCAACAAGTACATTGCTTGGAATACACCAGGTACTTCATCGTTTTCCATGCGCACGTCTTGAGGAATATGCGTACCAGTACCGATGAAGATAGAATCATATCCTTCAGCAAAGAGATCGTCCAAAGTTTTATCTTGGCCGATAAATGTATTGCATACGAACTTAACGCCTAACCCTTCAAGACGAGCGATCTCACGACGTACAACGGCTTTAGACAAGCGGAATTCCGGAATACCAAATAAGAGTACGCCCCCTGGTTCAGATTGACCTTCAAATACGGTTACTTCATAACCGAGTTTAGCCACATCACCTGCTACGGACAAACCTGCAGGACCAGACCCTACTACCGCTACCTTACCAAGATCTTGTTTAATCTTCTTAGGTTTGCGAAGTTCATTGATGCTTTCAAAGTCAGCAGCGAAGCGTTCTAATTTACCGATGTTAATAGGCGGTTTTTTCGCCTTATTCATGATACAGTTGCCTTCGCATTGATTTTCTCGTGGGCATACGCGACCGCAGATAGACGGTAAATTTGTTCGTTCCGCTAAGATATCATTAGCTTCACCAAAATTACCACGTGCGATAGCTTGGATGAAACGAGGTATTTCGTTTTCAATAGGACAACCCATACGGCACAATGGCTTTGGACAATTTAGACAACGTTTCGCCTCCGCGAGCGCTTCCTCCATCGTATAATCCGCATCAAAATGTAGTGGTTTTAATTCGTTACTCATGGCACATGCCTCCTAACAAGGATCCAGTACTATACTTACAGCGTTGCATGCACCTAAGCATTCCGATGAGCCCTCTCACATAGGGACGCCGCCACATGCTGCTAACATTTATCTTTTGTAACCATTCGATAGACGTGTGGTCACTGGTCAGACTCACACTATTCTATAGTATATTCTAAATTGTGAAAGTCCCAACAGTCAAGCAAATATAACACCTTTTGTATACGAATATAGCCCCTATTCATGCAAGGATTGCATAGATTTTATACAAGTCCATTTACATATAATAGGATGCATGTATACTGATAATAGATACAGTAATAAGAATTAGAGATACACCTTACGGAATAGAAATATCTATTTTGTAATTGAATATATACATATAAGAATTAAAGACATACAACTCAAGGTATATCCTTATATGAGGTTTCTTATGAACACGGCAGAATTCACTAGCAAATACTATATAGACCGCCGCGGTTCTCATTCCCGAAAATGGGACGGTCAGCATTTAAAATTCAGTCGCACCGACCTATTACCATTATGGGTGGCCGATATGGACTTTATGCCACCTCAGTGCATCCAAAATGCCATCTGTAACTATGTGAAAGCCAATCCGTTAGGTTATACTATAATAAATCCAAATTATATAGATGCTGTTATAAGCTGGTATAAACGCCGTCACCATTGTAATCTTCAAGAAGATTGGCTTACAAGCGCCCCCAATGTCATTACCGGTATTATGTGGTGTATTGGGGCTTTCACAAAACCAAACGATTCCATCGCCGTTCTAAGTCCTGTATACGGCGCCTTTGATACGAGCGCCAGCGATGCACAACGTCACATCATCGCAGTTCCGATGAAACGGAACGAAGATAATCGCTATACTGTCGATTATGAGACCTTTGAAATAGCAATTATCGAGCACGATGTGAAGCTATTCATTCACTGCAATCCGCATAATCCTATCGGCCATGTGTGGACGGAAGAGGAAATGGGCCAATTATTTAGCATCTGCCGACAGCACAATGTGTTCATCATAAGCGACGAAATCCATCAAGACCTTATTACAGGCCCAACAGCCTTTACATCATCCTTAACCGTAAAGAGCGGAGCCTATACAGATAACATGATTGCCATGTCCTCCTTGTCCAAGTCGTTCAATATGGCTAGCTTGCACCACGCAGAGGTTATCATTCCTAACGAAAAGCTACGAAGCCAATTCAACGCCTATAAAGCTCATGTATACCATACGGACTCAGACGTTATTGCCGAAACTGCCATCACAGCAGCCTACACTCACCCAGAGGCCGAAGCATGGTTAACAGATGTACTGGCCATGGTTCGTGAAAACTATGAATATCTATGCCGAGAGCTTTGTACGGCATTACCAAAAATCCGCATCAGCCCTATGGATGGCACCTATTTAGCGTGGATTGACTTTAGTGCCTATGTAAAGCCCGAAGATATGCACGACCTATTTGAAAACAAATGCCACCTCGCACCAAGCTTTGGCGAATGGTTCGGAGACGAAAACTACGCAACCTTTGTACGTCTGAACTTGGCTACAAGCCTAGAAAACATAAAAACCGCTACCCACAGCATTATTAGAAATATTTAACATATCAGTCATATTAAGCATAGTAATTGTATCCAATCATACTATCCCCTACACAACCTTAGTACATACAGCGATGTATGTGCGGTAAACTATAAGGCATACAAAAAGACTGCTCTACCACCAAATCGTGTAGAGCAGCCTCTTTTCTATATATGTCTTACTTTTCTATATATGTCTCATATATGTTACCTATTCAGGTTACCACATATATAGGGTCTTATTTAGTTCTAGCGAAATGATCTTTTGCAAATTGCATGTCTTGTACGAGTTCCAATGTACCAATATAGTTATTGTTTTGGTCACGAACAGCCATGTAATTAACATAGAACGGACGACCTTGTTTTTCAAGCCATACAGCTACATTGTCGCGATCACCTTTACGGAAAGAATCGATGATACCACGTACAATTGGTTCTACCTTTGGCGGATGGCAGGAATACACATCGCGACCGATAGCTGTCGTAGGGCGTTTGAAAACCTTTTCACCATCGTTGAAGTAACGGTTAATGTCTTCGTGATCAACGAAGGTTACTTCCATTGGCATTGTATTAAGCATGGCATTTAATTGATCCACAGTCAAGCTACCACCGATTAGAGCAATGGTATTATCATCGCTACTTGCTTTTGTTGTTTGTGTTGCTAATGCGGTTTCAGCCTCTAGCCAAGCAGTGCGTTTTACCCCAAAGATTTCTTCATACTGTGCTGTATCTTTGTAGATTTGGTACCACTCTTCAGTACTGAAGTTTTCTGCACAGATTGGGAACAAAATATTTTGTTCTTTATAAATCATTTCTTGCGCACGTGTAAGAAGCTCATCAAAACGTCTATACCAATCATCTACGCTTTGGCTAGACTTAGCTAAATCACCTAGTTGGTCCCGAATATCACCATCAACAGTCCACATGACCATAGATGGACCAGAAATATCATAGGCTACTTTCAAATGAGGATATAAAAGGTCGCCCTTCTTAGCGTAGTGAATAGACACTTGGCGCACTTCGTTCACATCATCTACCGTAGCAGTCTTATCGGCCACCTTAACCTTTGTAGCTTCAATCAACGCATCAAGAGCTTTGTTTTCTTCTGTTAATCGATTGAGTGGATGACCTACTGTTTCGACTAGCGTTACTACGCTTTGACTTTTTTCTTGTGCTTCTAGTACAGCCTCAACCTTAGCGTGTTCAGACTCCATTTGTTCATGGATAGTGGAGCCGTGGAACAAGGCAGAGTGAAGGTCACATAATTGTTGAACCTCTGCTAGTGGTGTGCCTTCACGCATAAGGCCTTGTTCAGCTTTCATGATTTCACTAGCCTCAACATGGGCGAATTGACTAGCAAAGTCTTCACGAACCGCACCAAGGTCTTCACCTGTGCCTAAACGTTTCAAGAAACCTTTGAGCTGCTCTACGCGTTCGCTATCTTGAACTGCATCTTCAGCCTTAGTTTCGGGATTTTCGTCAGTGTTAGCTGGCGCTGTAGTAGATACTGGTGCACTGCTTTCTACTGCATTTGCTGCAACTGTGCTAGATGCTACGTTAGCAGATGCGTCCGTAACATTAGACTTTGTAGCCGCTGCGATAGGCGCTACGCCAAGATGACCCGTAGTTTCCGCATCATCACCAGATAGATTTGGCATTTCACCTTCTAAGGTAAAGCCAGCTTTCATGAAAGCGCCCACGATATCGATCATGGATACGCCTTTCATCTTAGCCCCTTTCGGGATGGTCATGATTTTACCAACAGAGTTCAACATCACCTTGTTTGTGATTTCGCTGAACCCTAATTCTTTCATAATATCTGCTACTTCAGGATATTCTGTTACCAAATCATATACAGATTTGGATAGATCTAATTTCTTTTCCATTTTGAGCCCCTCATGTCAAAATCTTTATAAAATACTTACTAATATTAATGAGCCCCTATACGTAAAAATCTCGCATATAAGGCTATCTATTTACTGTAAAAGATCTATATATAATGACCTATGAATCTATGATAAACGATATCGATTAGAAAATCTGTATCCGTGGCAATACTTTTGAAAGTAATTCAAAAAATTTTCAAAATATCATATAACTCTTTACCAATAAAATAAATTATACGCTTGAAAACAGTAAAAAGAGATAAAAATAACGGATAGATGATTATCCATCCCGGCTCATACATGAAGGGAGACACATCAACTATCCGTTATATATTTAAATTACTTGTCTATTACTATTACTATTACTGTTTCTGTTTCTGTTTCTGTTTCTGTTTCTGTTTCTGTTTCTGTTTCTGTTTCTAACAAGTATACCACTTAATCATGATGTGGTTTCAATGCTTTTTCGTAGTTTTCAGAAACTTTGTCCCAGTTAATAACGCGGAAGAATTCCTTGATATAGTCTGGGCGACGGTTTTGGTAGTGCAAATAGTATGCATGTTCCCAAACATCCAAGCATAGAATTGCTTTTTTACCTTCCAATAAAGGATTATCTTGGTTCGCAGAGGATGTCACTTCTAGCTTGCCATCTTTGTTAACTACAAGCCAAGCCCAACCAGAGCCAAAGCGTGTAGCTGCCGCAGTAGAGAAGCTTTCAACAAAAGCATCGTAGCCACCAAGTTCAGCGTCGATAGCCTCTTTCAAAGGACCTTGCAATTTAGAAGTATCTGGTTTTGTCATGATGTCCCAGAACATAGTGTGGTTCTTGTGACCGCCACCATTGTTGATAACTGCTTGACGGATCTCTTCAGGCACATTAGCAATATCGCCGAGAATACAGTCTACACAACCATACGCAAGATCAGGATATTTCGCAATAGCAGCGTTCAAATTATTAACATAGGCTTGATGATGCTTGTTATGATGCAATTTCATTGTTTCAGCATCGATAACAGGTTCAAGGTAATCATACGCATACGGTAATGGTGCGAGTTCGAAAGGTTTCATAGTAGTCCTCCTTAAATTTAGGGCATAGAACAATGCTAACTATTTCATATCATCGTTCTTGTGAAAGCGATTCGATGCACCTGCATCGGTAATATAGAATCAATCTACTAGCATAGCATATATACTTCAAGAAGAGACTGATTATCCTAACGTAACCAGAAGTTAGGATATAATATTTTAGCTAACAAATTGATATGAATTATCATTCTTTATCTAATTGTACACATTATATAGAGAAACGTCAATATAAAAGGCGAACATAAAAGGCCATAGGAACTCCTACAGCCTTTAATTAGTTAATTATTATGTGACTTTTGATCAGCAATATCACATAACTTTATATAAATTTGATCCACAAGTTAGTCAATGATGCACTGACACATTTTCATCGTTGTTAATGCCGCTTGATGAGACTCCTCTGTTACGCCAGCACAACAGCTCGAATCAATGTGAATAGGAATCTCTGGCAAGCCTGCTTTCAACAGGATCGCATTGGACACAACGCAAATATCTGTGCATAAGCCGATGAGCGTAATAGACTCAATAGGATTTACCCTATCCATGCCCTCTAAGCGACTTACTAGCTCAAAAGAGGCAAAGTTTGGCTTATCTACAAAGGATACGGGGCTCATGATTGAACGACCTTCTGCAGCCTCGATCAATCCCTCCACAATATGCCAGCCCTCGGTATTTTTCACGCAGTGAGACACTGGTAAAAGCTTTCCTTCTTGACGTTCCAAGTAATCCCTATCATGCGTATCGCGAGTAAAAATAATAGGACCATCAAAGCTTTCAATTTTCTTACGCACATTATCTACGATTAACTGTGCTTGCGATGAGCCAAGTGCACCATCTACAAAATCATTTTGCATATCGATTACTACCAGAACCTTTTGCATAGCTCCTCCTGTATATAGCTACAAAACCAAGTACTTATTTCCAATCAATATTATTTATACTCTTTATTCTTTATAACATCAATAGTATCTACCAACCCTATAAATTGTTATCAAGTTGTTGTGAAAGTGTCATCAAATTGTTGTGAAAGTGTTATCAATTAGTCATCGAAGCCCACCTCATACTTTATCGACAAGTAGATATATGACGGACTTCTATTCTTCTACTATAGCATGTTGCACGCGATTTGGTTCATTATGTGCTAGTTTCCCTGCCGCTGCTGCCGCTACGGCACCTACCAAATCATCGAGAAATGTATTACAATGCCCGCCCTCTTCACTATCTAATTTTCTGATAATACCTGGCTTCACCTTATCTAAATATCCATAATTTGTAAAACCAATGGATCCATACAAATTAACGATGGAAAAAGCCAAAATTTCATCAATACCATATAGGCTTTCATCATTAGCAACAATGCGTTGCAATGGCTGAGATAATTTATTCTGCTCTGTCAACTTATCAAGCTCTATGCCCGTAATAATTGCATTATGTACCTCCCGTTTAGATAGTACAGACGCCACGCTATCTCTACACTCTTCAAGTTTTAAATTCGGCATATATGGTTTTTGTACATAAAAAACAAGCTCTGCAATGTCCTCTATTGTGACACCCCGTTCAGCGAGAAGCTCGTAAGTATATCTCTCTAAATCTTTTGTAGCCTCCATAAGTCCTCCTTTATCATTTCTTTAGATTATTATCAGATAACATGACAATACTAACGGGAATCGTTACAACGAGCTCTTCATCAGTATCAACATGCTTAGTATTCCAAGCCGCCTCTTTAGCAGCCTCCTCAAAAATCGGATACGCTTCACGATCTAGCTTCCAATTATTAGGACCCGCTTCAACAGCTATAATATTACCCTTATCGTCCGTCTTAATCTCTATAGGAACAATTAATGTTCCGTCTGCACTCGTTTCAAAAGCCTCTGGTGGAATAACCACGTTATAAGAAATCTGTTGTTGCAATTCATAATTACGCTTGTCCGCAGACTTTACATCTGCAGCTAGAGAACTAATAGGACTCATCATAAATACTAATAAGGCCAATAAAATAACACGGTTAAACATAGTTTCCTCTCATCTAAATACTCTCTTACTATATGCATTATAAGTTGATTATACCACGAAAAAATCCCTACCGAATTTTTATCGGTAGGGATTCCTTAAATTAGATTTTCTTAACCATTTCAGACTTCAATGCCATCGCACCGAAGCCGTCAATTTTGCAATCAATATCATGACCATCGCTTGCACCAGAGATGAGACGAATATTTTTTACGCGCGTACCTTGTTTCAAGATGCCAGCGCCTTTTACTTTGAGGTCTTTTACAACAACAACTGTATCGCCATCAGCGAGCTCGTTGCCATTAGCATCGCGAATGATTCCCGCTTCAGCTGCAGCTTGTGCGTCAGCCGCTGTCCATTCGTTGCCACACATAGGGCAGATAAACATATGACCGTCTTCGTATGTGTACTCGTCGCCACACTTAGGGCAATTAGGTAAATTTGCCATTTAGATCTCCTTTTTCACTACATAATGAAAGTATTATACCATACCTTAGAAACCGAGCTCTATATTGATATGATGACCATTGGCTCCATATTGATACAAGAACTTTATAATATCTACAATAAAAAACTAATCAATCTCATTTTTCTTTATTAAAGTTTCATACAACTCTAACTTATCTTCTAGATTATTCTTATAACCTTCCAATCGTTTAATTTCGGCCTCAATAAATCGATAGTGTTCTTGCAACAGTGTCATTCTTTCACGGGCCGTATGAGCTCCAGCATACCTTAAATCCGCATATCGCTTGATATTCGCAAGCGGCATTCCCATGTCTTTCAAGCGTTTAATAAACTGCACAAAGCCCACATCCTCCGCATGGTAATTGCGAATGCCGTTCTGTCGCTCGATGTGAAGGAACCCTTGATCCTCGTAATATCGCAATGTAGAAATAGACAGCCCTACCAATTTTGAAAATTCACCGATTTTCATACTTTCACCACCTTGACCTCAAGTATACTCGAGCATATATCATACGTCTAGACGGAGGTAATAATTATGAAAGAAACACGTTTTAACATCGGTATGAACACATTGAAACAAATTGACGGGCTGCACGGCGAGGAGGTGTATAACACAATTCAAGAGATTTCACCGGCCATCGCTGATTTATTGGTCGAGCTATTCGGCGACATCTACACGCGCCCCAACCTGGATTTAAAGGAACGGGAACTGGTTACGCTCGCATCCCTGTTAACGCTGGGCGGTTGCGAGGCTCAACTGAAAGTACATACCAACGCAGCACTCAACGTCGGTATCGCGCCCGAGCAAATCGTAGAAGTCTGCACCCACTGCATCCCCTATGCAGGATTTCCACGCGTGCTGAACGCACTGTTTACGGTGAAAGCAGTCTTTGAAGAACGAAACATACTGTAATTAAAGAACGACAGCAACAAAAATAGAGGATCCCGACGGACCCTCTCAACAGCATTATTATATTATGTACATTACACGACGCATCCAGATTGACGATATACGCCAATATCATTATAATGTAATAAAGAGATAGTCGACGAGTGGTTCCGTCAGGCTCATCCCAAAACATTATAAAACATGCAGAAATGGCCTTTCGTTTTCAGCTACCAGTTGGTAACGAAGGGCTATTTGTCGTTATTACGACAAATCAGGACTATCAATGCTCCAAAGGAAATAACGACAGTTAAGATTCCGAGGACAATCATAATGACTTCATAAGCATTCATAGACTTTCACCCCCTTCAAAGAAAAAGGGTGTCCCAACCTCGTTCGACTATCTTACGCTCATTATAAACCGAACTTATGTTCTATGCAATAAAAAATCTATTAATAAATATTAGTCTATTTATAACTAACAAAGGGAGACTCTTGATAGAGTCTCCCTTTTATTCGCTACCCTCGTAGTGTTAATTCTTAAGAAATAATCAATATATTGATTATAAAATAAGATAAACCTAACGTTTAACACTAAGTACGGCAATACTTAGACACGTTAGGTTTATCAAATTCACAATTCTTTGATGAGCCTAACGCCTAGAACACGTTAATTGGCTCTTTTGTACTTATAGTATAGTCTGAATTCTAAAGACTGTCAATTTACTATGCAAGTCGTCTCCGTAATATAGCATATAAAATCATACTAATAATAACGCTCATAACGGCTTGAATGGCATTCGTTAAAATACTAGCAATGGCTACGCCTGGGTCGAATACAAAGTATTCAGCGATAAAGTAGCCTGCTACGATGATAATACCACCTAGGATAGTTGCCGCTAAGGCAGAGGTAGTTGTCTTATGATTATAGACAGTACCGACAAGATAGCCTTCAAGTCCTTTCACCACGAAGGTGATAGGCACAAAGACTACATAGCCGAGAAATAAATCAGCTAGCGCCGGGCCGATAGCACCAATATAGGCGCCATATTTTCGACCTAATAATAGAGCTGACGTCATAATAACGACATCTCCTACATTGAAATAGCCGCGAATGCCAGGTACTGGAATTTTCGTGTACATGGTAAACAATGTTGCGAGGGCAATCAATACGGCTGTGAGTACTAACGCGGACGTAGTACTGCGGGTTTGAACGTGTTGCATAGCGTCCTCCTTATAAAAAAATAGACATGTGACTATATCCATCACATGTCTATACTATATACCTTTATAGTAACACCTGCAAATAAAAGAAATTAACAATACTTCCTTAGCAAATTCTATTGTCATTTACTTTCAGAATAAATACTCTTCACTAGACTTTAACTTAATATAGATACCATTTTACTATACAGATTCCTTCAACCTGACGATGATTAAATAGAAAGGAACTAGCCATGAACATTTTAATCATTTATACCTATCCTAATCATCAAAGTTTTAATGACGCTATTCTGAAAGTAGTGCAACAGAATCTTTCAAAAGACCACAATGTGAACACCTTGGATTTATATGAGGAGCAGTTCGATCCTATATTGCGATTTGATGACACGCACAAACGTCGAGATTTAAGCACTGTGCCGGACATGGAAAAGTATCGCAACTTAATTACTTGGGCAGACCATTTCATCTTTATCTACCCAATTTGGTGGAGTGGTATGCCGGCAATGCTCAAAGGCTTTATCGATCGCGTGTTTACAGCAGGCTTTGCCTATTCATATGGAAAAAGAGGGCTTATAGGTCATTTACAGGGAAAATCCGCCTGGATTATCACCACACATAACACTCCCGCCTTTTTAACGCCGTTTATTCAGGACTATGGCAAGGTATTGAAAAATCAAGTTCTGAAATCCTGTGGCATTAAACCTGTTACACATACCCAGTTGGCGGGCACAGAAAACAGCTCGGACGAAAAGCGCCGGCGCTTCTTAGACAAAATCGCTAATATCGCCGGCAGTATATAAAAATTTATTATGTATATAATTCTGGGCATCCTATTAAGGAGCCATACTTCAACTTTGGTAATTTTATGAGTTGAGAAACGCAATTGCTGCATATCACGTAAAAAGTTTAATGATTAATAAATCGTAATCATCACATGCCCATTGGATGCTAGTACTTTTTTATAAAACTCTTTCATGTATTCAAAATAATCAAGAATTTCCTCTATAATTTCGTCCTTCTCATCATCATAGTCCCAAATATTTGGATATAACTCTGCTTCTTTGCACGCCATCATATCGAAGGTTTCTAGTGCTTGTTCAATGTCAAATTCGTCCAGAGCCGTCACGATATCAGCTATTTGGGAATGTTCCGTATAGGCCATATACTCAGATATGTCCTCTATAGGCGTCACACCAAGCACCGCTTGGCTAAGTGGGTTATCGTCAATCCTATGTTCAGTTCCCACACCGGTAAGCACAAAATGAAGGACATCCCACATCTTGTCGATATCGAGCAATACATCCTCCTCAGACCAGTCTTCAACGCTATCAATAATATCCTCCTCTGATGAGCCTAATGACTTAAGTTCTTTTAAATTTTCATCACTTAAATAGCTATAATTTGCAATGAGTCCCATACTCTATAACCTCCGTAAACACTTAATATATTCGTCATCTTATTTGTCAATGTACTGTAACGTAAATATCTTATCCCCTTTCACCTACAAGCAATGTTAACAATCTACTGCCGTAAGCAATTCTAACAACACAGCCTCACGTTCTTTCGTTTTGTCTAACAATGGTTTACATAGTAAAAGTACTTGAAGGGAATAGTAGTAAAAGCTAAAGTATAGGTCATCCGGAAACACCTCATCTTCCTCATACCGAATCATATCTTCGTCTTCATCATATTCTTCAGACCAAAGGTATTCTTCGTTGAGCATATCCACAAAGTTTGGTAATGGATCCGCGTGTTCCAGCACAAGACCATCTCTAATACTTTTAACAATGACAATAAATAACTCTACTAATGCTTCAGCTAAATAACGAGCCACTTTATTGTGACGTTGTTCTTCAACGGCTTTTTTGAAAGTACGCAATAAAAAAATTAATGCAAACGGCGTAGAATGCCATAAAGTCGATTGATGTTCAATATTTAAGGCGAGCTCCTTACCAGCCACATCAACCGCATCAATACTCTCCATCACCCATAAAGTATCTAGCGCCCTAGGAAAATCTGTAGCACGCCCGTAAGATGTAGTTAACCGATGCCACGGTATATCACTGATCTGCACAGTTTCTATATATCTTTGAGTCACTGTATTCATTATATGAAATCCTTATATTTGATTTGAGTATTAAAAGAACAGATTTTCATAAGGTGTAACACTACCATCTTCTTCATGGTAAAAGCCTTGGTATACAGGTTCTCGGTGTGCTGCATCGTAAAACTTTTGCAGTACAGCAGCCAAGTTTGTTTCGGAAGGCATTCCTAGCACCTTAACAACATATTCCCATTTATCCATATCTGTATAGGATGTAATTTGAGCATGTCGCTCATTGGCATAGCCTTCGAGTGTAGATATATCCGTATATTGGCTGGAGTAACAATAATCATGCCAGCAAATGCTATACACCAATAAATAAATTAAATCGTCTATACTTTCAGCTATGCGACCGCATTCACCTTCGCTACTCATATATCCGATTGATCCATCCTCTAGTTGATGATATTCACCGCCTGCACCATCACGAGCAAAGGCTACTCCATCCACGGAAAAGGTACATCGCCCCTCTACCTCATCACGTTTTGTAGGTTCATCAAGCAGAAAGAAATCAAATAGTGCATCAAAATCTGCTGCCAAGTTAGAATCTTCATGTAATATTTTTAAATAATCCATATTGTTACCTCTTATAGATTCGCCTATTCTCTCTATTTCATCTCTTATTTTCTCGTAATTCTAACAACGCAGAAACCTCGCTCATACTGAGATTAAACATGTTGCTTTCTAAATCAATAGGTACAAAATAATAACAAACCATATCTGCACCAAACTCATCTTCTAGCTTTAGCCATTCTGTCCCTGAAAGCACGGTAAATCCGAGCGTATCACCGCCAAGGCTTTCAGCAAACCAACGCACCTCATAATCAGGTTTAACGAAGTCGTTGAAATATTTAATAGTTACATCCCGGTCTTTCTCATCACCGTAAGGAATTAGCAGTTTTTTATCGCCCTTTTGCAACACAATATCGTCACCATACTGCTTTCCATTGCTAACGGTTTGAATGTCGATAGGCTCATCCATCATGTCATTAAAATAGTTCACCACATCTTCGTCATCCTCGCGCCAGTCAATCCAGATGATAGCCTCAGAATCAAATAAATCATCTAAATCCATATCATGACTAAAGAAATCTATGACTAATTTATACATATCTTCCATAGTCTCTCTCCTGCATATCACTTATATTTTTAGGTAGAATACAACACCAGTATCACCACTTTAAAACAACTCTATAAGATTTCGTATATCACATCTTGTTGAGCCGTAAAGTTTTCATCAAAAGGAACCAAAACATATAGATGTCCTGCTGGGGATTCTCCCACATCATAGCCTAGTGCAAATGCATCGTAACAACCTGATTTATCCAGCATTATATCCGTTAGCGTTAGTACAACAGACTCTTCTTGCGGTATTCCCTTTTGTATGAGCCCCTTCGCCAGTTGGTCTAATTCATCTAATTGAACATATAATTGCTCCCATATTGATAGTGAAAGTACATCATCTTCAGTATAACCGGTACAACTAATATTAAGTTTTTTAAAGGCTCGTCCTACATTCTCTAAACGATTAATGCCCAATCGGCGAGATACAAAGTAAACGCCATACGGTTCTTCAGACCAGCTTTCAACATTCCATAATGTCATTAATTCCGATTTTCTCATTAGGACGCTCCATTAGTTAATCAGCCTGCAATATCTGCATCAACAGGGTTCCCATCCGCATCAATATGAGCTATGATACAGTGCCCCCAGAAAATATCATCATCGTCATAATAGACCTCTATGGAGCCATCGTTACGAAACGCCAATTCACCCATCGTAATACGCTTAGCAAATACGTCTGATGTAATCGGATCTTGATCGTCATTGTCGAGCCAGTAATTAGCGAGTTCTAACAAGGTCTCACTAATATATATACTAATTCGTTGTTCAAATGCTTTGAAATTATCGATTGTATTGAAAGCAGCCAATGCTGTGGTACAGCTTTCATCAGAGCCCTCATCCACATCAAGAGTGAATGCATAATCACCAATTCTCGCTGTGTAATATTGATACTCTCGATTTAAGAGGAAATCGCCCCTATCGGTATGAAGGTATTTAGGAGTTTTCAAATACGCCGACAACGCCTCTAACTTGCTATGTTTAGCATGTTCCTCTAACACCTCGAGTACATAATAGCGATTATTCCAAGACGGGCGCATATAGCCCAAGTCCTCTAAGGGTTTTGCTTTCTTAACTAATAATTTATAGACTCCATGAGGCTCAAAACTATACCCCCATCTATCGTCAAGCCCCTCAATAATCCACGTCAAAATGCCTTCGCTACGGTCAAGCACGCTAGTTCGAGTATCTAGAATAGCATCGGTGGACACCAGTGGTCTATGGTACTTCTCTAAATAAGGACTAGCCCCATTTGCATCACTGCGCGGCAATGCATAGATTTCAAACTCTTCCGATTCAAACTCTGCTTCATATTCTGGTAGACGTACAATACTCATATGACTCTCTCCTATTCATCACATTTTACGATACAAACTATTTACAGTTTAGAACTCCATCCTTTATAGATGATGCCATAGTATAATTGCTTCTATAACATTAAAATGTTCTGTTGTATCACAAGCGTTCAGCTACATCGATTCTATGTAACAGCTCTTTTGCTAGTTCTTGGGCTGTTTTGAATTCCTCATTTGAAAGTACCATAAGTACAAAGCTATCGGTTCCGATATCCATACCTACTAACTTATGGGTTTCCCATGTGGCATTAAGATCCGCACTCCAGTCCGTAATACATTGGTCTTCATCTAATGCTGCTGTATCAATAGTTAGATTTTCGCTAGTATCTAAAGACTTGTCACGTATTAATTTCTGTACATTATGAATAAAATCCTCTAGTTCGCACTTACAGCTTAGCTCTACGGCATATCCTTTAGAGACTAGTTTCTCATAAAGGTTCCACCAACTATCTTCTAATTCTTCCATGGAGCGCAACTTAGCCTTGGTCATAAACGATTTAGCTTGTTTAACATCGCCTAGCAACAACGTTGCTAACTCTGTAAATGTCAGTTTCATCTGCTCTATATCTAGATACGCTACTTCTACACACAAACTACAATCAGGTACTCTGCGTTTTTTCACAAAAGCCCGCATCATCTTCACAGCGTTAGGATAACTTACATCAGCCATACGATAGGTCTTGCCATCTATATCTAAGAATAAATCTACTGCATCCTGCGTTTTACCTACACGTGCTTTCATGGCTGTACATCCATCGATGGCATGAGGTGGGTATACCTCCACGTACATAGAAAATCCATCATGCATAGCCTTTAAGGTATTATCTATTCCTACTATGTTAAAACCATTTCGATTATAATTAGGGTTCTTCATGTGCCACTCTTCGTAATTGTCAAAAAGCTTTTCTTGAATCCAATTGTAAAAACTCATAAGGATACACCTTTATATAACTACCTTTTACAAACACTCTATTTAATCTAATTATAGCATTATTACAATTTAAACAGCATAACTTAAAATTCACTAACATAAGAAAATAATGGCATAAAAAATAGGCATAAGACTAAAAGCCTTATGCCTATTAATTTTTGGTGCGCCTAACCGGAATCGAACCAGTGACACGCAATTTAGGAGTCTTATCACTATACACTAAAATCACATTACATATAAGTATTAATATGGCTATATTAATCTTCTTTTACATCTTATAAGAATTTATTTTCTCCAAAAAATTTTATCTGATCATAAAGAAAAGGCTTATAAATTGGCTTATTAACCATCACTATCAGGATTAGGTTCCCATAATCTCACAAGAGATACATCATCACTATTAGGTCTAACTGATTCTAGTCTATTCACTACAACAAAAAAAGGCATATTAAAAGCTTTTCCCGTAATAACAACTTCCCCTTGCCCTAATAAAGGAATTCTTTTATAAGAACTATAATCTAATGTAGGCATTGTATTCTCAAGAATCTGTAAATCCTTATCATTTACGATACGATGAATAAAAAAATTATGAAGTTGGGAAATAATCGTCATTGAAATATCTGAAGGGCGCTGACTTGCTAAGGTTAAATAAAAACCAAACTTTCGTCCTTCTTTAATAATTTCTTCAAAAACTGATAATCGATAATCTTTCCAATCATCTTTATTATTTTTATTCACATCATTTAAAATATTATGTGCTTCATCAATTATTAAATGTATCGTCTTTTTAACACTTCCAGAAGATGAAACCTCACTCTTATGCGCATCATAAACCATCTTAGACACTAACATAGGGAGCAAACGGGTAACCTCTTGGTTAGCATTTACAAGTGAAAAAATATTTAGCAGTTTATAGGAGTCAGATAAATTATCCTTAACCTCAATAACTCTATCTAATGCATCTAGGGAGTTTTCAATCCTCTTTATCATAGGGCTAATAAACTCTGAGGTTTTAGAATCATATACTGCAACATATACTCTTTGAAATTCAATAAAATAATACAACTTTTTTATTTCACTAGCAGATTTAAACTTATCTTCTAACTCTTCTTTTACGCTATCAAACTTAAAATATTGTTTACCAGCTTCTGTTATTTTGTCATTATTGATTACAAGTTTTCCATTTTCATTTTTTATTTTTATATTTCCATAATAAAGTTCTTTACTACATTCTTTAAAAGGTTCTAATAGAGAATTATTTATACCTAAAAGTTCTCCCACCTTAATCCATTTCTCTAATGTAACTCTATCAATATCTTTTCGGTCTTGAAGAATACTAATAAGTAAACCAACTTCTAAATCAGCAAATTCCTTCTCTGTCTCAATAGATTTATACTTTCTTAGAGCAGCCCGTAAAAACGGAACCTGAGTACCTGGTTTAGCATCAAAAAGTATAGATAATAAATCCGGATCTAATAAATATTTTCGAGTAATTCTAATTTTATCTGATTTATCTGTTCTTGTAGAGATATTAAATATTTCTTTATCATCATTAGATAAACCAAACATTGATTCCCCTAAATATTCTCCATTAAAATCAATTAGAAAAAATTGAGACTTTTGATTTATATAATCTTTAAATGATGATTGAAATAACTCATAATACATTTTATGTAAAGTATTTGATTTACCACTACCTGTATTTCCAAAAATACCAATATGAGATGCAAATATTTTATCAATTGGTATATTTATATCTTTTCCTTCAAGTAATGACTTTCCAATACTGATTGTAGACTCCGATTGAATTACACCATAAATCAAATCTAACTCCTCTTGAGTAGTTAAACACACCTCATTTCCTATCATAGGGACAAATCTACTGGTTATATTAAATCGTTGGTTTTCTATAACACCTTTAACTTTTAAGGAAATAGATCGCTTCATTGAATTCTTCTTGTATCGATTATCATATATATCTAAATTTGAAATATTTTGCTGATCTATAATACTTTCAGATACAACTGTTGCAATAATTTTTACCATATTTTGATGAATAGTAACAAATGCACCAACCTTAGCACCTGAAAGAATATCACCATACCAAAACACATCTGTATCATTTGTAGTATCATAAAGTCCAACTTGGGATACATTACCATCTACTGAAATGATTACACCTATTTTTTTTGGTGAATACTCCATATTAACTATCCCCCAATTTCTTTTCAAATAAAATTTTGGTTACTTCCTTCAAAGTCAGCGGTTTAGATTCAAAATCACCGGGGCCCCATATAATCAATCTTGAGTCTGTTTTAGAAATACCTATATTTTCCCGAATGTTATGAATCGCACTATTACTATATGCAAAAATATATACACGTAATTCTGGATTTTGAATTGCACGTCTGACCATCTTTGCAATATGTACATCTTGAAAAGAGAAGCCAATTACAACTAATATTGATTGTGGCTTTTCAAGCTCCAATTGGAACACTCTCAACATTTCATAGAAATAATTTGTTAAAAAAGTTTCTTTCGATTCATATCCAGTTGGTGGAACCACAAAAGGATCTTCACAGACATTAGAACTTATGAGAACGTTCTCTCCATCTCTTTTCCAATTAACTGACCCATGTGGTTTTATTAAATTGACTAAAGGCAATTCATAATTATAATTATCATTTATCCCTTTGTAAGCAACAACTCGATTAAAATTTGTCCAATCCAGTACTTTTGTGAAGTATCCCCTAGAACCATCATTACATACAAAGTTTCGTGTTCTTAAGACAGTATCAATTGCACACTCTAAAAATAAATCATAGTTGGTTGTAAAAATATTAACGCTTCTTGGTATTTCACGAGAATTAACATTAAGCAAACATTGAATTAATCCCTCTATAAATTGAGTATATGACTTATACGATTTAAATATTTTCAACCGCTCCCCTAGTGTTATAGGACTCTTAGGCTTATCTCCGGTACATTTTAATAGAACCTTTTCACTTATATCTTTAACACACTTTAATAATTCCTCATTTGCTTTATCTCCAAAGGAACTAAATTGCCCCATCAAGGGTATTGCATCACTAGATGCACCTGAACCAATCAAAAAATTAAGTCGTTTAGTGTAGCAATGTTCTTGGATTAATTTTATATTATTCATCTAATTTCTCCCTACAAAATTAAGTCCCCATATATTTTTAATCAACCTAATTCACTTACTTTATATTATCTCAAAAAGAATAATATAACTCAAACTAACAATAAAAGTGCTGTTTTATTTACAAAATCTAAAGTCTATTGGATATAACATCATTACAAAAGTATCCCCAATCACATAAATCTGTAATTGGGGATACTTTTAAACATAATCAGCTTTTATAAATTTTAAAAATTTTGGTGCGCCTAGAGGGAATCGAACCCCCAACCTACAGTTTAGGAAACTGACGCTCTGTCCGGTTGAGCTATAGACGCATGTACACTTTATTATATCGTTTTTAATAAAGTATACGCAAGGCGTCCTTATTGCTATAGATAGCAGTTATTAGCTCATTATTATAAACATTGGTTAATAGCTAATTGCTATAGTCGTCACTTATAAACTTATTGTTGTAGGTATTGGTTATTTATTTGTTTTTGTTCTTCCGGGCTTAGGTTTTGGTAACCTTTTGCCAATGCACTCACCCAAGATCCGTAAGCAGGGTTCGGGAATACCACAAAGGTAGTACCAAAGTCTTCTTTATGAGCATCGATGATGCTATTTCTTTCAGCTGGTGTCTTACCTTTTGTGCCGATTGGGAAATCACCGGCGTTATCGCCCATATATACAATGACATAATATTTTTTAGCAATCATATCAAAGCGAGGTTGTTTATCAGAGTCTTTTTCGAATAGTAGTACATGGTCTTTATCGACAGAGGGGAATCCTAGTTCTTTAAAGTTCTGTATCGTTACATCAAGGTTTACAGGTGCGTAGCGGTTTGAAACATAGAAGATTTCTACCCCTTGTTTATGTACTTCATTTAGGAATTCAACAGCGCCAGGCATGGCTTGCGATTTGCCTTGATGCACGGCTTGACGCCACCAGGGAGCATCAAAACGGCCATTACCATTTACAATGCTTTCACCCATCAACTTGGTATTATCCACTACGGTTTCGTCCGCATCAAGAACGATAGCTAAAGGTTTTCTTTGATGAGATGGATCAGTAACGGCCATCTTAACGGCATTCATTGCCACATTATACCCTTGATACGCCAACGCTCTGTACTCTGCAGAGGTACGCATCCATAGCAAGCCCATCGTTTCAGTTTCGGCTTGGTACTGTTGCTTTTGCTTGAGGGCTTCCTGTACCGCTACATCATTAGCTACTACATTATTAGCTACTGTATTATTTGTTGTAGCACTAACTCCATCATTCTTAACTGCTGTAACAGTAACAGGTTGAGCTGGTTGAGCCTGCGTTACAACAGCAGCAGAAACAGGGCTATTTACTTTCACCGTCTCTGGAGAATTCGCCTGTACTACAGAACCCACACAAAGGCTTCCTCCAATGCAAGCCACCGCCACATACCATGCCAAACTACTAGATTTCATAATTGCCTCCTATTCACATATAACATTACGTGCAACTTTAATACATCATATAACTCTACATAATTATACTAAAATTCTTTTGAAATTTGTATATTTTCAACACAGCAAAAGGGCCCTTACTACACATCTTTGATGATTCTTAACTTAGATGTGATTAGCAAAGGCCCTTTAAAGGTTTTTATTTGTTTATAAGATAATTGGTATCAGTGTATAAAACTTTTGTGTGAATTTAGATTTTTTATAGATTTGTTTTTTATATAAGTGTAAGAGAGTTATTAGTTAAGAAAGTTCTTTTCAATCGTTAGTATTGTTTAGATTAACTGTCTTTTCTGTTGTTTAAATAGGATGTATTCCCTTATTTTACATCACTAAAATCAATGTCCATACCCAAGGCTTTGGCAACGCCTTCACCATAAGCTGGATCACATTGGTAGCAATGTTTTGCATGACGTTCTTTGATGAAATCAGGTACACCATTCATAGCCGCTGCGGTATTGTCAAACAAGGCTTGTTGTTGTTCAGGGCTCATGAGGCGGAACAGTTTACCTGGTTGTGTAAAGAAGTCAGAGTCGTCTTCATAGAAGTCATATTGGTAGGCTGGGCCAGATACGTCGAGAGGAGGATTTTTGAATTCTGGTTGTTCAGCCCATTCACCAAAGCTATTTGGTGCGTAGCCAATTGTAGACCCATGGTTTCCATCTATACGTCCTTGACCATCGCGATGATAGATATTTACAGGACATTTAGCGGCATTAACAGGGATTTGATAATAATTTGCCCCTAGACGATAGCGTTGCGCATCCGCATAGGAGAACAAACGACCTTGTAGCATTCTGTCAGGAGAGAAAGAGATACCAGGAACGATAGTTGTTGGTGCAAATGCAGCTTGTTCTACATCTTGGAAATAATTTTCTGGGTTGCGATTAAGTTCCATCACACCAACTTCAATCAATGGGAATTCGTCATGATACCATACTTTTGTTAAATCGAATGGATTGTATGGCATATTGTTAGCTTGTTCTTCGGTCATCACTTGGATGCATAATTTCCATTTAGGGAAATCGCCTTTTTCAATAGCCTCAAAGAGGTCACGTTGGTGACTTTCACGGTCACTAGCTACCACATTAGCCGCCTCAGCATCGGAAAGATTTTCAATCGGCTGTTGGCAAACCCAATGGAATTTAACCCATACGCGCTCATCGTTTTCGTTGATAAGACTGTATGTATGACTGCCGAAACCATGCATTGTGCGGTAGGATTTAGGAATACCACGGTCACTCATGACGATTGTTACTTGGTGGATCGCCTCTGGCAAGCTAGTCCAGAAATCCCAATTTGCTGTCGCATCGCGAAGATTTGTTTTCGGATTCCGTTTTACAGCGCGGTTCAAATCAGGAAATTGCAATGGATCGCGGATAAAGAATACCGGTGTATTGTTACCTACGAGGTCCCAGTTTCCTTCTTCCGTATAAAATTTTACGGCAAAGCCACGAATGTCGCGTTCTGCATCGGCCGCACCGCGCTCACCGGCAACGGTGGAGAAACGCACGAATAACGGCGTTTGCTTGCCTACTTCAGAGAAAATTTTTGCTTTCGTATATTTTGTAATATCGTTAGTTACTGTGAAAGTACCAAATGCACCAGATCCTTTAGCATGCATGCGGCGTTCAGGAATCACTTCGCGCTCAAAATGAGCTAATTTCTCCATGAGCCAAACATCTTGCATCAATACAGGACCACGTTTACCTGCTGTAGCAGAGTTGCGATTATCTGGTACAGGAGCGCCAAAGGCGGTTGTTAGTTTCTTTTCATTATTCATGTTACAAACTCCTACTTAGAGATCAAAATTAAAGTAATTTACTTTACATAATTTTTAAATCATATATCTCAATTACGATAAAATTATTAATGGATAATTATTATCCTTAATATGTAATTAGAATAGCATAAATTTTTTAACAGAACAACCCTAAATCTTTATAAATTTTGTATACACGATATCATTTATAATTTTAAAATGAGAATTTCAATGTTATATATTTAAATGCTGTTAAGATGTACCTACAAAAATACGCAAAACAAAAAACACCTTGTTTCTACTAACTTGTAGATCACAAGGTGTTTTCATTCAATTTATGCCGGACGACTCCAGTCAACTTGTACGTCGATTGCTTCCCACATACGTGTTAAAGCTAACTTAAGATTATCCAAAGATTCTAATGGTTTTACGGTCAATCGTTCATACGTATCAAGACCTGTAGCATGCTCAATAGCATGTTCATTATTCAAGTAAGCGATTACCTTATCAACCCACTCTTGTTCAGGTAAATCTACGGACACTGTTTTTGTTTCTGTATCATAGGACAAGAAACCATTGCTGTTTACGCCATAATGAATGGCCACACGAAATAAACTCATATCTATACCTCTCTTGCGGTAATTTATTAACACTACACCCATATTGTAACACGAACAATTATATTAGCGAAAGTATTCAATATAATCTTTATAAGTCCTTTTTGACGGTCTTTTTAGGTCCTTCAATAGATGGGTGTGTATCTGCAATTGTAGACCGATTAGCCTCTTTAGTTGAAACTACATCAACGTTAGTAGACTCCCCATCCTCTTGATCAGGCTGTGCATCCACTGCCGATTTCAACTCTGACCGTTTTCTGCGTATTCCATTGTCTCCGTGAAAGCGTTGCCATAACGCCCCACTCATGACAGCGGTTTCACCAAATTTAGACTCTAAGGAGTCTAACACACTAGATAGCTTATCCTCTGTTTTATCCTGTGGGGATTCAAAGAGACTGTCCTGCATAGGAACCTCCTCATCGAGACCACTCACAGTAAGGCCTAATAAACGGATAGGACCAGGCGGATCCATAAAAGTAATCTCACTGGAACTACTATATTTAGAACCAATATGGTTAGAACGATTATCTTTAGAACTACTATATCTAAAATCAGTAGATTTCACTTTCATAGTTGCCCCTAGTGCTTCTACGTCTTTCTTTGTACCTTTCGAATTCTTACTCGTTTTATCTTGCATGAGCTTATTCCACAAGAGCAGCGCAGTTTCAAAAAATACATGCTCATGATCTGACGGCGTATCTAGCCGCTTCTACCGTGATACGGTAGTGAAATCATCATACCGAACCTTGATAGATACAGTATGTCCATAAAGGCCACGTCTCCGAAGTCGTTTCGATAAACGGTTTGCAAAGTACCTAAATTCTAATTCGATAGCACAGCCCTCTGTGAGATCTTCTTCATAGGTTTCCTCAGCGCCAATCGATTGTATCTTTCGGTCTGTTTCAACAGGTCTATCGTCGATACCATTCGCAAGTTCCCATATGCGCTTTGCCTGATTTCCCACAAGAGGAATTAAAGTGCTTTCATCAGGCAAAGACTGAATATGACGTATCAGATGAAAGCCACCAGCTTTCAAAATTTTCTCTGTCCGAGGGCCAACACCCCAAATACGTTTAATAGGCAAAGGAGCTAGCACCTCTTTTTCACGACCGTATGGGATGACCACAAGACCATCTGGCTTATCTAAATCAGAGGCTAATTTAGCAAGAAATTTATTGGGTGCTAAGCCTGCAGAGATAATAAGTCCTGTTTTCTCGAATACACGATCTTTAATGGCTTGTCCTAGCGCTTTAGGACCACTATACATGGTAGACATGCCGCTCACTTCAAGAAAGGCTTCATCAATAGATAGAGGCTCAATATAAGGGGTAAATTCTTTCATGATGAAAAAAATTTGGTTCGACACCTCTTTATATCGATCCATCCGAGGATATACATAGATGCCATCAGGACAGAGTTTCTTAGCCCTCGAGATTGGCATCGCAGAGTGAACACCAAATTTTCGAGCCTCATAGGAACAGGTAGCTACAACACCACGTGAAGAAAGACCACCCACAATTACGGGGTGGCCTTTATACTCTGGATGATCCAGTTGTTCTATGGACGCGAAGAATGCATCCATATCAACATGCATAATCCAACGTCTCATTGTTATGCTTCTTTTTCGTGCTCAGAAATGCGGCAGTATTTAATCTGCGCACAAATGCACTCATCTTTAGTTTTATATAATTGAGGGAGAATATCTAAAATATCAGCAAATGTAGCTTCATTAATGGAGTAACGCGTCCATAAACCATTACGTTGAGAGTTGACTACACCTGCATCAATTAAGATTTTCATGTGGTAACTCAACGTAGATTGAGACAAATTGAAGCTCGCTAAAATATCGGCTGCACATAATTCATTGCAAGACAACATATCGATGACGTGTAATCTTGTTTCATCACTTAATGCCTTAAAAATCGTCGCTAAACGTTCGTAAGAAACTTCAACCATATCTTTAACTCCTCAGATCCTTATCAAAAAATATCAATCTACTTCTTGGTATTATTATATACTATTTCTTAATGTAAATCTATTTTTTTCTTTATATTTGTATCTTAATAATTTATTATGAATACAAAAAAATTATAGATAAGTAAATTTCGTCTCATTATAAACTAATTTAATCACGTATTTCTTTGTATAAAATGAATATTTTAAACAAATTTTCATTTTATAGATTTATCTGAATATACATTTTTCTGTATATATAACAATTGTGCTCTATTATTTATTATATATTTCTCGATATACTCACACTTTAATAACTATATAGCATACTTCGATATACCGCACCACTGTAGCAACCTAAAGGATTAGATATAGAGTACCCACGTTTATATTCTACATCTATTCAACACAAAAGACCCCTCTACGAGGGGTCATATCTGTATAATTCTATAAATCGATTGCATAGCAAAAAATATTAAAATGTATAATATTATATCAATGCTACCAAATACAAATTTCCTATTATATCAAATTAGTATAGCTTAAAATACATTTACTAAGTCGATAGTTTGGCTACGGTTAGGGCCAACGGATACGATACCCAAAGGTACACCTGTTACTTCAGCAATGCGTTCTACATATTTACGAGCATTTTCAGGCAATTTATCGTATTCACGAATACCAGAGATATCAGTTTCCCAACCTGGCAATGTTTCGTACACTGCTTCGCATGCTTCAAGATCTTTCAAGTTAGCTGGGAAGCCTTCTACGTCTTTACCATTTAATTTGTAGCCTACGCAGATTTTCAATTCTTTGAAAGTATCAAGAATATCCAAGCGAGTAATAGCCAAATAATCAAGGCTGTTAAGACCTGCTGCGTATTTTACAACCATGAGGTCTAACCAACCACAACGACGAGGACGACCCGTTACAGTGCCGAACTCATGACCAAGTTCACGAAGGTTATCGCCAGTTTCGTTAAGAAGCTCTGTAGGGAACGGACCTGCACCAACGCGCGTAGCGTAAGCTTTTACTACACCGAAGATGTTTTTCAAGTAGTTAGGACCCACACCAGCGCCTGTGGAAGCGCCACCTGCGATTGGATGAGAGGATGTTACAAATGGATATGTACCATGATCAAGGTCGAGCATAGTAGCTTGAGCACCTTCGAACAATACCTTTTTATCCTCTTTTACAGCTTTGAGAACAGCCGCATTAGTATCTGTTACATAAGGCTTCAACGCTTCAGCGTATTTGATATAATCCGCTAAGATTTCATCGTAGTTAACAGGTTCAGCATCGTATACCTTCGTAAGCATTTTATTTTTGAACTCTACATTGTACGCTAATTTTTGTTTAAATGCTTCCATATCATACAAATCACAAATACGGATACCGATACGATTGATTTTATCAGCGTAGCAAGGACCAATACCATTTTTAGTAGTACCGATTTTAGCATCCCCTTTAGATGCTTCTTCCGCAGTATCTAGAGCGATATGGTATGGCATAATGACATGTGCACGGTCAGAAACTTGAAGGGTTTTAGCAGATCTGCCTTGCTTTTCAAGCCCTTCAATTTCTTGTAACAAAACTTTAGGGTCGATAACAACACCAGTACCCACAATATTTTGTTTGTTATCGTATAAGATACCACTTGGCAAAAGGCGAAGTGCAAACGCTTTATCATCAACTACAACAGTATGACCCGCGTTATTACCACCTTGACTGCGCACCACAACATCCGCACGTTCTGCGATCCAGTCAACAATTTTACCTTTCCCCTCGTCACCCCATTGAGTGCCGATAACCATACTAGTTGCCATATCTATATCCTCCATATGAAAGTCTAAATAATTCAATATCATTATACAACAATGTTCGGATTCTGTGAAAGTATTTATACAAATTCAATCTTTAGTTTCTTTCCAAATGCATGCGCTATTTTCTGTAAAGTTTTTAAGGATGGATTTCCATTGCCATTTTCAATCTTGCTAATATCAGACTGTGTAATACCTGTTAACTCAGATAATTGCATTTGCGTCATATGTGCTGCTAATCGCGCCTCAACTATATTCTGAATAATTTGGTATTCATCATCTAAAGCATCCCACTCTTTTTTAAACTTCGGATTTTCTAATTGCTTTTCTAAATATTGATCTAACGTTTCCATATTATCTATACCTCTCAATATAATTATTTTTATATTTAATAGCTAGTTCAATTGCACTTTTAGGTGTTTTCATAGATTTCTTTACAAAACCATTAGTTAATACAATTCGCCTTCCCACAAAGAAGAAATACAATATTCTTGAGATATTTGAACTTTGCTTCGTTCGCAACTCATAAATACCATCCTCTAAATATTTAGACTGCGGTTCCCTTAAACGATTGCCATATAATTCAAGTATCTTTAAATCTCGAATTGTTTTAGCCCGTTGTTTATCTGAAAGTTCATTTAAGAATACTTTTGCTGGCTTATCTCCACTTAGGGTTTCATAAAAAACAACAGAAAATGTATCCATGTCATTCCTCCTAATACTAGAAGAAATCTTTACTTAATTATATGTTAAAACATATATCAAGTAAAGATATTGAGATATAGAAAATCAAAGTCTTACTATATCCAATATAGATAACTGGTTTGTTAAAGTAAACAAATGGGAGGTGACCAATGGTCACCTCCCATGTATTGACATTTTATCGAATCAAAATATTCTATTTTAGTTCTTTTATACGATTTTGCTACTTACATGTTATTATGTCTTTAATATGACCCTATTGCATTGATGTTATTTTGGTTCTTTTAACCAGAAGCTCATAAGCAAGCCTATAACCCCTACAGGGATCAGTGTCATCAATGCCGTTTGTACGTCATAGATATCTGCCAAGTGTCCAATATAAGGTGCCACAAGGCCACCTAAGGTAATGCCAAGGCCTAGCGTAATACCAGATGCAAAGCCCGCATTTTTAGCAAGATATTTTTGACCTAACACCGTAATTGGCCCGTATTGTGAGAACACACCAAAGGCCATCGGTATCATGGCGCCAAAGAAGCCCCAAATATTAGACACAAATATAAATACTAAAACAGAAGGCAAGAAAATCAGATTACCTAAGCGCACCGTTTTAAGAAATCCAAGTCTATCAGATAAAGCCCCTCCCATATAGGTAAGAACGGCCCCCATCGCAAAGTACGCAGTAAGGGCCAAACTAGATGCACTAGCTTCACCATTAATAACGGTAATATACAAAATAGGAATAAAAATAGCCAATACAGAGAAGAGTATAGATCGAGAGGCAATCACAAAAAATAACTTACCAAAGCTCGCCCAATCATTTGTAGCAGTACTAAGAACCTTAGAACGACTTTCACGGTTACCAGTATCAGCAGTATCAGCGGTATCAGCTTCACCCTCGCCCATAAAGGCATAGAGATATAGCAATACGCCAAGTAGCGCGATAATCGTAAATACCCAAAGGAATTGTCCCCCAAAGACATATACACCCCCAGCGAGGAGAGGTCCAAGTGCAAAGCCAGCGCTACCACCGACTGCAAAGCGCCCCATAGCATTACCAAGCTCATGAGATTGCGTACGATTTACCAGTAGAGCTGCCTCAGGATGGAATAATGCGGCTCCTACCCCGGCCAAGAGCGACAAAGCAAGAATCATTTCGTAACTCGTAGCAATCGCTATAGCACTAATGGATACCAGTGTAACCGAAAAGCCTACAGGAATGAACCACGGCACGCGCCAACGATCCGCTACATAGCCCAATACGGGTTGAGCGACGGAGGCCACGACGGTATTACAGAAAATAACGGTCGCCGCCTGATAATAATTAAGGCCGAAATTCGCGATAAAGAACGGAATCAGCGCGGCCAGGGAGCCCTGTCCGAAGTCATTGATGCAGTGAAAAATGGGAGGACTATAACGCCTTATAAGCTCTTTCATATAAGCACCTATTAATAATAAGTATATCTGGAAATACGGAATATGTTCCCATTAATCACCCATGTGACCAATAGTGTCGTTATTTATATTTACAAGGATATAAATTACGCATATAGTGTAACCGGAGGCCTCTGAATGGCCGGTTCTTGCCAATTTTTCGAGAGTTGGCGGTGATAGAAATGAAAAAGAACCCAGTCGTCGACCAGGCCACATCTTCACATATTAATCGAGTGTGAGACCTGGCGCGATCAAACATCCAAGCCTCTCTTTTATGAGTATATCATAAGAGACATAAAAAGCCTATACATATCAATGTAAGGCTTTAATTTATTTTTCCCCAATCACACATAGCATTTATGATTGGAATAAAAGATATCCCTTTTTCTGAAAGAAAGTATTCTACTTTTGGTGGAACTTGTGGATACTCTTTTCTAATTATAATACCATCTTCTTCTAACTCTTTTAATTGAGCACTTAACATTTTATGTGTTATGGGCATTAAATTTCTTTTTAATTCACTATACCGTAAAATTTTTTCACAAGCTAATTCATATAATATTCTCAATTTCCATTTTCCGTTTATCATGGAAAATGTTTTTAAAAATGGTGCTTCTTTACTTCTACATATATTTTCCATCTTACTTCTCTCCTTTTAGATAGTATCTTTCAAAAAAGTGCGTTCTTACCTTAATAAATATAAAACAGTATAATGAAAAATATCTAAATAATATACCTAAATAATCAAATAAAATAAGGAGTGATATTATGTCAAATATATTTAGTCAGATTAAAGTAAAAGATGTCAACTTTTCTAATAGAATTGTGATGGCACCTATGGTACATTTCGGTTATAAAAATAAAAATGGAAATATGGAAGAAAAATTACTTAATACATATCTAAACTATGCAGATAAAGGAATAGGTTTAATAATTAGTCAAGCACTTATAGTTGCAAATAAAGAAGAAATAGTTGGAGATGTTTCAGACTGGGCAGGAATATATTCCAATGAACATATTAAATATTTAAGGAAAATTTCTGATACTTACCATAAATATGGCACTAAATTTATAGCACAGTTAAATACTTTGAATTTTAAATTTCTTGAAAAGAATTCAAATAATATTAATAACCTCTCAAAAGATAATTTAATTTATCTTAGAGATTGTTTTATAAAAAGTGCTAAATTTTGTCAAGAAGCAGGACTTGATGGCATTGAATTACATGGTGCTCATGAATATTTTTTTAATATGTTATCATCAAAAATTTCTAATAAAAGAAAAGATAATTATGGGGGGAATCTAATTGAACGATTAAATTTAGTAAAAGAAATTATAGAAGGTATTAAAAATTTCTCAAAAGATAACTTTATTATTTCTTACAGAATGGGCTGGACTGAAAATATAAACACTGATATTGAAACAGCAAAAGCTCTTGAAAAAATAGGAGTTGATATATTACATATATCCAGTGGAATACCAGAAAATAGAAAAATAAAATTGCCTGATGGATTTGAATATAATGATTTTATTTACACAGGTATTCAAGTTAAAAAAAATGTCAATATTCCTGTTATCATTGTAAATGACATAAGAACTTTAAGCAGAGGTAATAAGTTAATTGAAGATGGAGATTGTGATTTTGTTGCTTATGGAAGACCCTTCTTATCTGATTCTAATTTTGTCCTACACTCACTAAAATAAGGACTATTGCAAACCTATGAAATAAAAATAATTCAATTACTAACTAAACGTCTTAATTACCTCTTATTTCAATAATTTAATTTACAACAGCCTTTTTTATACATCCTAACCACTAAATATTCTACCAATGTATAGCAGCAATTTTTATAATCCGAACCGCGCCATGATGGTATCCACGTGTTTCAAGAGTTTGTACGGATCGAAGCATGCGTCGATTTCTTCATCGGTCATATATTTCCTGATGTTTTCATCGGATTTGAGACCTGTTGCGAAATCTTTACCTTCAAGCCAGCGTTCCATAGCATGTTTTTGAACCCAACGGTACGCTTCATCGCGAACGGCGCCTTTATCGACAAGGTGCGTTAAAATCGTTTGACTGAACACGAGTCCGCCTGTAAGGTTCAGGTTCTTGAGCATCGTTTCAGGGTATACCAATAATTTATCGATGGTACGGGTCGTCAAATGAAGCATATAATTTAATGTAATCGTCGCATCCGGCAAAATAACGCGTTCTACAGAGCTGTGGGAAATGTCGCGTTCATGCCACAACGCCTGGTCTTCATAGGCGGATTGAGCATATCCGCGAAGCAAACGGGCCATACCGCAAATTCTTTCACATGTGATAGGGTTGCGTTTATGAGGCATCGCAGAGGAACCCTTTTGTTTAGGGCTGAAATATTCTTCTGCTTCGCGTACCTCTGTACGTTGTAAGTGACGGATTTCCAATGCGATTTTGTCTAATGTACCGCCTACAACAGCGATGGTAGACAACAACTCAGCATGGCGGTCACGTTGCACCACTTGCGTAGCAATTTTAACAGGTTCAAGGCCTAATTTTTCACACACATATTGTTCTACGAATGGATCGATATTGGAGTATGTACCAACAGCGCCAGACAATTTACCAACGGCAACGCTTTTACGCGCATGCTCCATGCGTTCAATATCACGTTCTACCTCTGCCATCCACAACGCCAATTTCAAACCGAATGTAGTTGGTTCGCCGTGGATGCCGTGGGTACGGCCAATCATAGGAGTATATTTGAACTCAGCTGCACGACGACGCAATACTTCGTGCAAACGCTTTAAGTCATCAATTAAGATATCGCAGGCTTGTTTCATCATATACCCAAGCGCCGTATCTTTCACATCTGTAGAGGTAAGGCCAAGATGGATGTATTTAGCCGCTTCAGGACCTACGTATTCCCCCACTGCTGTTACGAAGGAAATGATATCATGGTTCGTTTCCTTTTCGATTTCATGAATGCGCTCAACGTCGAAATTTCCCTTTTCCCGGATTGTTTTCGCCGCTTCTTTAGGAATAACGCCCAACTCAGCTTGTGCCTCAGATGCGAGGGTCTCCACCAATAACATTGTGTCGAATTCGTTGCGTTCGCTCCAAATATGGCCCATTTCTTCTCGTGTATAACGTGGTATCATGATGTCTCCTTTGCATGATAAAAGCTAGATTTATAGGATTATTGTACCATATGTGAAAGCTCCATTCAACGAAAGCGCCTAAATTTTCCGAATGATAATTATATTAATTTTACTTATCGTTCGTATTTAATTGCCCAATCCTAGAAAAAAGGATACACATATTGAACTATAGACTCTAAAATAGGGAAAAACAAATACAATAATACTATTAACAACATAGGTAAAAATAACTTGAACCATATTCTCTCTCTTTAATTTTTCATATGGTCATATAGTAATAAATTAATTTATAATATAGCATAGCTATACATTGTAATATTGTGATATATAATAAACATAAGACTAAATATACTGCGAATAATTGCTCAATCTACACACGAGCTTTATACTAATAGTAACAAACATTTTTACTATGGGGGAGGCTTTCATGGCAACTTTAAATCGTAAAGAACGCCGCGCACAGCGCAACGAATCTAATACTATAGGTATTCTATTACGTCTATTCTTTGGGCTCAGCTTTATCGGCTTGGCGGTAGTCCTTTTGGGCGAGTTTGATTATAACTTCATCTTCCCCATCTTTACCGCAGATATTGTGGTGTCTTTAATTTACGTAATGATGAATAAATCCCGCATTACTACATCTCTAGCGGTACATACTAACGTACGCGTTATCATTGCATTTCTCATCATGTTGATTACCATGTTCTTCTACGCTTTTGCATTGTGGCGAGCCGATCAATTCAGCACCCCTATGCAAGTTACATTATTCATCGGCGGCGCCATCGTATATCTAGCCGTCTTCAACTCTACGAAAACGATGCTTACAAATCAAGACTAATTGATAACATAAAAGAGGCATATCTTACATACATGCGTATGTGAGGTATGCCTCTTTATTGTCCTAAAACGACAGGAACTGCTAGATATACGGGTTCCCCTCTTCGATTGATAATAGAACCACTGCTTTTAACGATGCGCATTGCTTCCTCTTTTACAGGTTGCGGCACATCTTCTGCGATGAGCGGTGTATGTTCTCCCACGATGACATGTCCATCAACATCAAAGTTAACGCGCACTACAACCCTACCTGTTACGATTGACCCCTTCCCTTGTTCTTGTACAGTTCTTAAATATTCTTGGGGGTTGATATCTGGCTTTTGTAAAAGCGCTTGTTGTCCCGGATTCAATAAACTCCAAGCGAGATCAGATAGGAAGGATAAATCACTAGCTTCGGCAAAGCCGTTTCCATTGGCATTCGGATCAGATGTTATATCCTTACCCATAGGAGCATTGTCAGGCTTAGAAAATTTACCATCTTTAGAATCATTTCCACCCGCAACTACAGCTTGTTCATTATTAGTTGTTTCCGATTCTATGACCTTTGGAACGGCCCATTCGCGACGAGCATTAGATGTAGTCTTATTGGCATTTAAATTGTGAATGCTTTCATCACCTGTATTTTCCGTTACAAGGGGATCCGCCTTAGGTGCAGGCCCTTCCGGAGTCGGAGGTTCAACCGATGGCTTATCCTTAGATGTAGGCTCAATAGCGGTAGTTTCCGCATCACTTTCACTATCCTCAGGCAGATGAAAGCTAACCTCTGCTGCATCATAAGCCACACCTGTTCCAACGATACCACGTAAGGAAAGCCCCATACCAGAGATAAGCACGATTGTAATGCCTAAAGACACAATAAAAGGTTTTAGATAATGTGATTCAAACATGGAATCACTTCCGTTCCGTAGCGACGCTAATGTATTTAGCACCGTTCACCTTGAGCATATCCAAAAGTTCAATAACCTCGTTATAATACACATCTTTTGAGGCGCGGATAACAAAAGCTTGTTGAGGCGCTTGTGTAACGATAGATTTGACCTCTTGCGCCAAACGATCCGAAGAAATTTCCTGATTATCAATATATAGCGTGTGCGTTGTAGTCAAGGTGATGGTGATAGGTTCGATAGACTTCGCCGTAGACGTCGATGCAGATGGTAAATTTAGCGGAATTTGTTGCTCTGTATTCATATACAGCGTGCCTACCATGAAGAATACGAGTAAGAAAAATACGATATCAATCATGGGAATAATCATGATGGTAGGCTCTTTTTTAACCCCTAATGTGCGTCGTCTCATATATCATGTTCCTCATTGTACGCATCAAGGATATTACCGCACTCATGTTCTAATGTCGCCACAGAATCGTTGACCTTTGCCGCACAGTAACTATGAAAGCCAAGCGCAATAATGGCCACGGTCAAACCTGTAGCCGTTGCCACTAAGGCCTCAGAAACACCACCTGTAATAATAGTTGGGGCCCCAATATCGCCACCTACCACAGCAAACGCGCGAATCATGCCGAGGACCGTTCCCAACAAGCCCAACAACGGAGCCATTGTTACAACCATACTGAGCCAACTAAGGCCTCGTTTTAAACGTTCATCAGCGTACGACACTACATCTTGAAGGCGGTTTTCCAAGCCATTATAATTCTTTGCACTGCGGATAGCACGGGCAAATAAAGAACCAAGTTCCTCTGTATCACGTTCCAAAACACTTGGTAACATAATCCAAGATTGGTTCTTTTCTAAGACCTTATTAAAACGGCGCAAATCCTTTGTAAACTTGCGATATAAAAAGATACGTTCAATGCCAATCATCAAGGTAAACAGTAAAAAAATCACTAGCGGATACATAACAAATCCACCAGCTGCAAATAAATGCGCTATACTACTCATACTAACCTCCAAAAGCCACATACCTTTAGGCTCTATCCGGGTTAATTATACCACGTTTTGTCCCCTCTAAAACAGATAGGGAGCGCAAAACTAAAGTGCAAAAAGGCTGCACTAGAAATGATATACATTCTAGTACAGCCTTTTATGCGTTCCTAAATAGATTAATCTTTTTTAATAAAGCCTACAATGAAGCCACCTACTGACAGTGCAATTCCTAAACCGCTACAGAACATGCCGATAGAATACCACAATGTGTAAGATTGGTTATTCTCAGAAATCGCCTTTGCTGCAGCTTGAGCATTTGTAGCATTTCTCGCAATTTCCAAATTAGCCGCCGATGGATCTGGATTTAATAATAGAATCACAATACCAATAATTAGAACAACTACACCTACAGGTAATAATAATTTTTTGTTCATTTGAATGCCCCTCTCGTAATATTAAACGATAAATAAATATTATAACTTAATTATACACTGACTTTTGCATTTTAAAAAGATGAACTTATATATTAATCATCTTTTATTAGACAATTAATCAGAACTAGTTATTATGACAGAAAAAAAAGGCATAGTATACAACTACTATTGATCTAAATCCAATAGTAAAATTGATACTATGCCTTTTACAAATACATCTTTAATTATATCGAAATACATACGATTGCTAACAGAGTTCGTATTAAGATAAGTTATGCCGGCTTATCTAATATGTATTTAGCAATACAATACATATTTAACAATACAATATGTATTTACCGATCTACTTATTGCAAAGACTTATCGAACACGCCAATTAATTCTTCAACGGCTTGTGATTCGCTCATTTCACCGTCTAAGACAGCATTTTCGACTTCGCCCATACGACCTTGAATGACTACATTGTTAAAGAATAGGTTGTGCAAGTGTTCGTCAATCATATCGCGTACCCAACGGAGGGATTGTTCTTGACGGCGTTTTAAGAAGACCCCATTTTCTTTGCCTTGTTCAGTGAACTCTTGGATAACATCCCACAATTCATCGAGGCCATCCTTTGTGACAGCTGAACATGTGTAGGCTTGAGTCTTCCATTTTTCCGTAGCCGGACGGATATAATGCAACATACGGTCGTAATCGCTACGAGCAATGAGAGCTCGTTTGAGATTATCCCCATCAGCCTTGTTGACCACAATAGCATCAGCAAGTTCCATAACGCCTTTTTTAATGCCTTGCAATTCATCGCCTGCCCCCGTTAAAACGATGAGCATAAAGAAGTCTACCATGGAGCGCACAGTAACTTCGCTTTGCCCAACCCCAACGGTTTCAACGAGAATGATATCGTACCCAGCAGCCTCGCAAAGTAGCATAGTTTCTCTACTTTTACGAGCCACACCGCCTAGCGTACCACCAGCCGGCGATGGACGAATATAAGCCTCAGGATGTTTCGTCAACGTTTCCATCCGCGTTTTATCACCCAAAATACTGCCTTTTGTGACTTGGCTCGTAGGGTCTACAGCCAGTACGGCAACCTTGTAACCCGCTTCAATGAGCATGTTACCGAAGGCTTCAATAAACGTACTTTTACCGGCCCCAGGCACACCAGTAATACCGATGCGCAATGCCTTGCCCGTACGAGGCAATACGGCTTGCAATACTTGTTGAGCTAGTTTGAAATGGTCCTTATTATTACTTTCTACTAATGTGATAGCCCGTGAAAGTATAACGCGGTCCCCCTGCTCGATACCGCGTACATAATCAGCGACAGTTAATTTCTTTCGCCGCTGTACGGGACGTACCGCCGGAGCCAGATGAGCAGAGCTAGATAAGAGGCCGTCATGCATTTCCTTGACGCCTTTCATTACGTGACACGCATAAGTGTCATCTTTCTTCGCTTCTTCTGGCACCCAGTCGGGACGATAGGTACTACCCTCTGTGCTTGCGTTTTTTACACCTAATTCAGGGGCCTTGCCTTCACCAGTGGTGAAAGTTGCGTCCTGTGTATTGCGCAATTCATCTGGAGTAGACCGTTTGTTATCAGTCATGAGACTCGTCTTGAACGTGACTAGTCAATGTTTCTAGTAATTTTTTCGCCGCTACTGGCAAAACTGTACCAGGGCCAAAGATAGCCACTGCGCCATGTTCGCGTAGGAATTCATAGTCCTGAGCAGGGATTACGCCGCCGATGGCAACTAAAATATCTCCACGGCCCCGCTTGTTGAGTTCCTCTACAAGTTGAGGCAATAATGTCTTATGCCCCGCCGCAAGAGAACTAAATCCGACAATATGAACGTCATTATCCACCGCATCTTGTGCTGTTTCTTCTGGAGTTTGGAACAAAGGTCCGATATCCACGTCAAAGCCCATGTCCGCGAAGGATGTAGCGATAACTTTGGCACCACGGTCATGACCGTCTTGGCCCATCTTCGCAATCATGATACGAGGACGACGACCTTCGAGTTCTTCAAAGTTATCCGCCATTTGACGTACTTCTTTGATTACATCGTCATCTTCAAATTCACTGGAGTATACACCGGAAATAGAGCGAATAACCGCTTTATGACGACCGCATACCTTTTCAACAGCAAAGGAAATTTCACCCAAGGATGCACGGGCACGAGCCGCTTCAAGCGCAAGAGCAAGCAAGTTGCCTTCGCCCGATTCTGTAGCCTTTGTAATCGCTTCAAGACAGGATTGAACCTTTTCTTCATCCCGGTTAGCACGCAATTGTTCGAGACGACGAATTTGCGCTTCCCGTACAGCCGTGTTATCTACGTCGAGGATATCCAATGGGTCTTCTTTATCTAGACGATATTTGTTGATACCAATAATCGCTTCACGACCAGAGTCGATACGAGCTTGGCGACGTGCAGCAGCTTCTTCGATACGCATCTTAGGAAGCCCTGTATCGATAGCTTTCGCCATACCGCCAAGAGATTCGATTTCTTGAATATGACCCCAAGCGCGACGAATCAATTCATCTGTCAACGCTTCTACATAGTAGGAACCGCCCCATGGGTCGATAACCTTACATACCTTAGTTTCATCTTGGATGTAAAGCTGAGTATTACGCGCAATACGTGCGGAGAAGTCCGTAGGCAACGCAATGGCTTCGTCAAGCGCATTCGTATGTAGAGATTGCGTATGGCCCAAAGCCGCGCCCATCGCTTCCATACATGTACGAGCAACATTGTTGAACGGATCTTGTTCTGTAAGAGACCAACCAGATGTTTGGCTATGTGTACGAAGTGCCATGGATTTAGGATTTTCAGAGCCGAAACTATTGATAATCTTGGCCCACAACATACGAGCTGCACGCATTTTTGCCACTTCCATGAAGTAGTTTTTACCGATTGCCCAGAAGAAGGACAACCGTGGTGCGAACTGGTCAACATGAAGGCCCGCATTAACACCGGTACGGATATATTCGAGACCATCGGCCAATGTGTAACCTAATTCGATATCCGCAGTAGCGCCCGCTTCTTGCATATGGTAGCCGGAAATGGAGATACTGTTGAACTTAGGCATGTACTGGGATGTATACGCAAAGATATCGCCGATAATGCGCATGGACGTAGCTGGAGGATAAATATAAGTATTACGCACCATGAACTCTTTCAAGATATCATTTTGGATTGTACCAGCCATAACCTTTTTATCTACACCTTGTTCTTCACCAGCCAAGATGTAGAACGCCATTACTGGTAATACGGCGCCGTTCATGGTCATGGATACAGACATTTGATCAAGGGGGATACCGGAGAATAGAATTTCCATGTCGAGGATGGAGTCTACCGCAACACCCGCTTTACCAACGTCACCTACTACACGAGGATGATCGGAGTCATAACCACGGTGAGTAGCAAGGTCAAAGGCGATAGACAAACCCTTTTGGCCCGCTGCCAAGTTACGACGATAGAACGCATTAGATTCTTCCGCTGTGGAGAAACCAGCGTACTGACGTACTGTCCAAGGACGAGTAACATACATTGTGGAATAAGGTCCACGCAAGAATGGAGGTACACCAGCCATATAGTCAAGGTGTGTCATTCCTTCATAATCCATCTCTGTATAGAGAGGTTTTAATTGAATTTGCTCCATTGTTGTATTATATAAATCTTCAAAGCTTTTTCCTGTTTCTTTTTGAAGTTCAGCAAGCCATGCATCGCGAGATGTTGCTGTCTGAGATCCCAAGCCAAGAGAGGAGAAGTCTGGATTTTTAAACATGAGCTCACATCCCTTTCTTATCTTGTAACGTATTCAAGATTTCGTAACAATTTGCACGAACAGAAATGAAGTCGTCCACGCCAGCTTCACGGTATACAGGTTCTAAGTCCTTAGGAGGTGCCCCTGCTAAAATAACCGTTACATTCGGCATAGTTTCTTTCAATTCCTTAGCAAGTGGTGGTACCAATTCTGGATATGTATCATCTGTAGAACAGATAACGACAACATCAGCACCACTTTCACGAGCAGCTTTCGCAGCATCAGCCGTTGTTTCATGACCATCATTTTTGATAACTTCAAAAGCACCTACTTCGAAGAAGCCTGTGGAGAAGTCCGCCCGAGGTTTATGTTGAGGGATTGGGCCCATATTGGCCAAGAATACCTTCACATTATCTTTCGTACGTTGTTTATAATTCTCAGTGCGCATGCGAAGTGCTTCAAACTGTTCAGTCCAGCGATGAGCTGCAATGGATTCAATGGTTTCGGAAGCAATATCGCCAGCATCTAAAGCCTTCCGGATTTGACGTATTGTTAATTTTTGTAATGCACCGAGTTCAATAAGACCAATCAAAGCGCCTGGCTCTGTAGTACCTGCTTCTAGGGTAGCCTGTGCTTTCACAACCGCATCTGGCTCCGCACTTGCCAAGTACTCCTCGATTTGAGCAACCCGTTTTTGGCGCAATGTTTCTTGATTTTCTGGTTTTGGATCAAGCAGTTCTTCAGTCATGTTCGCATACATGTTATTACCTACAGCCACATCTCTGCGGAATGCAAGGTTTTTGAAGCGTTCGTCAAGAACTGCTTTAACTTGAGCTTGTGGATAGCCTTCTTTCAAAGCTGCTACGATACCACCTTTAGCCTCAATAGTTTGGAACTCAGCCCAAATTTTTTCACATAATTCGGCTGCCAATGTTTCCACATACCAGGAACCGCCTACAGGGTCAACCGGTTGACGCAATTCGAATTCCGTCTGCAACATGACCTGAATATTACGCGCAATACGACGGGAGAAATCGTCGGATTTGCGAATCGGCTGGTCAAACGGAGATACCTCCAAACTGTCCAAACCGCCCACAACGCCGGAGAACGCCTGTGTCGTGTTACGCAACAGATTTACATACGGATCGTATACGGTCTTTGTGAAAGCCGATGTTCTGCCGTGAACATGCACCGCCCGGTCACTTTCATCAGCGCCGAAGGCCTCCATGATACGCGCCCAGATCACACGCAAAGCGCGCAATTTCGCGATTTCCATAAAGAAGTTGGCCCCTAAGGAGAATGTGAATATCATGCTTTTAGCAATAGTATGAATATCAATGTTCCGTTGTGCTAATTGACGCACATAGCAAACTGCTGTTGCCAATGCATAGGCAACCTCTTGCACATCATTAGCGCCACCATTAGCGTATACATCGCCAGATACAAGTACAGTTTTAAGCTCTGGAGCTTGTTCTTTAGCCCATACAACAGTATGTGCCATTTCATCAAAGGCTGTATCTAAAGACATATGCAATGTACCATCTTTAGCCCAAACACCAATAGGGTCTGCGCCAACGAGACCTTTCAAGTCAGAGGTCTGTTTTTTAGAGCCTTTCACCGTAGCGGCTAGCATACCGAGCAAGATAGCTGCAGAAGCACCTGTTTCAATGTATAAAGGATTTTCCTTTAAATTAAAACGTTCAATCAATTGGCTACAATCATCCATAGTAGACAGAGATGTACCGCCGATACCAACAGCTGCGCCTACTTGCACATCTTGATCATGGCGTGTTGCTTCATCAAGGCGAATATTGTGAATGGTGCCACCTTTTACAATTTCGTATAAACTTGCATGGTTAGCATCCTTAGGAAAGGATTCGTCTACATATTGGGATACGCCCCAAGAGTCTTTAATATAACCACTTGCCTTTGTGCCACGTAGGAACTCACCTGCTCCAGGATATACACCCTTTGGAATTTTTTCTCCATGCAATGCAGGCGTGTAAATTGGTTGTAACGTTATTCCTTCATAGGTTTTAGTGAACATCTTCTTATGGAAGTCGCCACCTTTTAACGCTTTTTCAACCTCGGCCTGCCATTGTTCATACGTAGGTTTCTTAAACTCATCAAAGGATACAGGTGCTAATAAATCACGTTCAGCATCCTTTGAAGTCTTTTTGTCAGACATATATGTGCCTCCTTTTCAACTCGAAACCATACCGAGAAACAGCGCACCGTACCTGCGAATTGTTAGATATATGAATCACTCGAGCTTTATCTTATTGGACCACATCAACCTCAAAATGTGTCCATCGGTTTAATGTCTATAAAACTTGACGCATATACTCAACATCCACTCTAAGGGCAATAAAAAACGTGCCACCTAAAGTGACACGTAAGGTTTCTTATTGAAAGGTACACTAAAAAATACTGTAGCCAGTATACCCCAATCCCCTTCCTATCGCTCGTAGGTACATAACGGTGATTATCAAATAGGCAGTTCTCCTGGCTCGGGATCATCACCTCGCTTTCGCCTTCCCAGATTACTCCAGTGACATGTATGAAAGCAGGCTCATCCTTACAGTGGCGGGACCGCATCGGCTTATACCGATTTCTCTATTAAGTCTTGCGACACCTATTCTCTATATTCGTTGTTCTAAGTCCAATATAGTGTAACAATATGCACAAAGTCAATGAACATAACATTTAATCATAAGTGCCAAAATCAAAGTTATAACTGAAAATCATATGCAATAACTAAAACGCATGACTTGAGAATTAGTGATATAATAAATACTATCACGAGGAGGCATTATGGAGCATACAAGTAAAAAAGGATTAATCACAGCCCTTAGTTGTTATATAATTTGGGGCTTACTCCCTCTATATTGGGCATTATTAAACCATGTTTCACCGTATAATATACTGGCACAGCGCATTATCTGGTCAGGTGTTTGCATGGCTATCGTTGTATTTGGCCTACACTTTAAACAATTCAAAAAGGACTTTCAATTACTAAAAGAACAACGTTCACAACTATTCCTACTTTTAGTTGCGGCAGTCATCATCAGTATAAACTGGTTCACCTACATTTGGGCCATCGCCAATAATCAGGTTATGAACACGAGCCTTGGCTATTACATCAACCCACTCTTCAATGTAGTATTAGGTGTCATCCTATTTAAAGAGGTTCTATCGATACCAAAAAAGCTGAGTGTCCTTATCGCTACCATCGGCATCGCCTTACTCACCTATCAAGTGGGATCCTTGCCATTAGTATCGATGATCCTCGCCGTTTCCTTCGGTCTCTATGGGGCCGTAAAAAAGAAACTACTCATCTCTCCCTTTACGAGCATCGCCTTTGAGGCCTGGCTATTAACACCGCTAGCCTTACTATATACGACCATGGTCGATAATACCGTGTGGTCCTATTTCGGCACAGACTGGTATACAACCATGTTGCTCATAGCCTGCGGTCTAACTACATCTGTCCCATTGGTGCTATTCTCCTATGGTGCACAGCTATTACCGCTCAATCTACTAGGCTTCTTGCAATATGTATCCCCTACCATTGCCTTGTTGCTAGCTATCTTTTACTTTGGTGAAAGCTTTGGTACACCACAGATGATCGCCTTCGGTTGTATCTGGATAGCCTTAGTATTATTCTCGTTATCAAGTCAAATTACAACGCGCATTAGCCTAAAAAAGTAAGACATCTACTAATCAACTAAAAAGCTGTATCAAATGATATCCTCATTTGATACAGCTTTCTTTTATATAGACGTATTAATCTAACTTATTTTAATCTAACTCATTCATATTGGTCGTATTCAGATTAGAAATGTAATGGTTATAGGCCTCAATCATACGATTATAGTCGTTATCTTGTTTCGAACCCATATAGGTACGGATTGCACCAATCGTAGAGTTTACAGAGGTCTTAACAGAATCATACTTAGGACTAGTAATACCATTTGATACATCACCAATAGATTGCAACTCTTGATTGATAGCATTTACATCTAGTTGTTTTTCACTATCGATCTTTTCTAGGACCGCGGTAAGTCGCAAATGAACCTCTTGTGCTGCAGCGGCATTTTTCTTGCCTGCATCACGCAATTGTTGTAACCGTTGTTGCAAGCGGTCCGTATTGATTTTATGCATAACATTATCAAAATCAGCATAAATAGGAACAAATTGTTCATACAATTGAACATATTTAGGGCCTAACTGTTGCTCCTTAGCATAATTATCTGTGGTATACCCTTTAGATTTATAGTATGCATCAAGCTCTTCCGCTACCGGTGTAATTTCGTTCAATTTTGAAAGCAGCTTATCTAAAGGCTCCTTCATTTCATCATACGGAATACCTGCTTGCTTAGCCTCTTCTAATTCTTTTTGTAGCTGCTTAAAGTTCGGTGCACTAAATACAGTTAAATGCTGCCCCGCTTTTAACTCATTAAGAGTTGGCGTATTCGCATAATCAAACATGACAGCCATGCGATTGTATCGGCTTACAGCTTTCACATATTGATTGAATAACTGCACCTGATCCTGCTCAGACCGCTGCGCAATTTCCTTGCGACTCTGTTCAGTCCCCTGCCATAATTCTGACATACTACAACCGCTCAAAAAAAATGGGGATGTCAATGTCGCCGCACACAACACAGCCATTGCTACCCTTTTACCAAATGGTTTCATGATGAATCCTCTCCTTCCATCAATACACAACCTAATTTATATATATTAATTATATACTACTATAATTTTTATGAATAGGATTAATATATAAAGGTCATTTATCAATTTTGTCAAGTGACTAATAGAATCAGGAAACATCATTTCTACTCTAATAATATTATTGTACTCAATAGAATTAAAACTATAATCCTACCAATGTTTTAAATCGTCCGTTATTGTGAAAGCGTTCAAAATGGTCTTGTTCGGCTGCAACAGCTTTTACAGAAGGATCATTTTTTATAGCCTTTTCTAGCCAATCAAGGGCCTTAGTATCATCCCCTTGGTCTGCATAAATGGTAGCAATACCATACACAGACCAGGTGTTACTAGGGTCCTTTTCTAATACCTTTTCGAACCATTGTTTAGAGTCATCTAACTGTCCTTGTAACTTATATACCATGGCCATGTTATAGTAATTAGCCACATTGTTAGGGTCTAAATCATAAGCCTTTTTAGTATCTGTCAAACCTTTAGCCGCATCACCGTTTAATGCTGTTGCAAAGCCACGTACAGAATAGGCTTCTGCATTATTAGCATTATTTTTAATGGACGCTGTAGCTTCCTCTATGGCTTTCGCATACTCACCAGCGGATAAGGCTTGCTTTGCTGTAATTAGATGTCCATCTTGCTTGGTAGTCGCTTGGCTGTTTCCCGCAGCAGATGTAGAGGAACCAGTAGCAGAACTAGTTGCATTTGATTCTGTTTTATTACTATTCGTATTTTGATTCAATCCACATCCCGTAAGGGCTGTTATTAAAAGAAAGAAAAGCACAACCTTCTTCATTAGAAATTCTCCAATCATTTATTATATACAAGACTCCATAGCATGATGATATAATATAAAATACCTCCCGAAAGGAGGTGGTATATTGCAGGAGCTGTTTTATGCACTCTGGGGCACCTTGCTTGCCCCTATTATTGTTGCCTTAGTTGTAACTACCTACAGCTACTGGCTTAACAATAAAAACAAAAAATAAGCAAGAAAAAGGACGAGCTGCCACTCGTCCTTTTTTTGGTTATATTGCAGGTAATTTCATACACTCTACTACCTACGTTTAGTATACCACATTTCTTAGAAAAATAAAGAATTAGCAATAAATCTCATAAAACTCCTAAAAACTATTAGTAGTTTTAACATAATTTACGAGCAATATTAAAGCAACATTAACATAAACTACCAGTTACTTTAACCCAACCTACTAGTACCCTTAGTGTAAACTACTAGCACCATTAACGTAAATAGCAATAGATATACAAGACTTATTTCTTAGCCTTAGAGCAACGGTCCAATAGGAATGCAACACCAATGAATGGGATGCCGCCGTTTTCGCCAAGGCCGATTTCACAGGTAGAGCTGGAGCTTACGCCTAGTGTTGCACCGTATTCAGCGATTTCAGCTGCAAGGTCTTTGGTAGCACATTTGTTAAGTTCTGGTGTGAAGAACCCTTTTTGACCAGCAAAGCCATCACATGCAAAGGATTTAATGTTGAATACATGGTCTGTGCATAGACGAGCCAAATCTTCAATATATTGAGATTTATTCAAGGATTTGATCTTACATTGTTTGTGTACAATTACGCGTTCATCGCATTTTTCAATGTCGAGATGAGGCACAACGTATTTGCACAAGAATTCAGAAATATCGTTGATTTCTAAGTCTGGCATATGTTTGAAAGCATGATTAAAGCATGCACTATGGTCAATCACGATTGGGTATTTACCATTTTGAGATGCTTTTATCAACGCATCGTGTAAGTCTTTTACAGCACGCTCATGAACGTCATCGTAGTTTTCAAAGCTCAAGCCACAGCAGAGGTTTTCGATATGTTCAGGGTAGATAATATCGATATGGGCCTTGTTGCAAAGGCTTTCCACTACTTGTTGCAAGCTACGTTCATCGTCGTAACCTTGATTAGGTTTGAACGCACGATTCGCACAAGTACTGAAGTATACAACCTTTTCAAAGTTAGTCGGTTTAATGCGACTTCTCAATCTGTAGCGATTAGCCTTAGGAGTTGTTTTAGGTACATATGGTGTAATACCTGTTACGCCATGTAAACCTTCTGTAATCTTGGAGATCGCTTTTTGTGTAATGATAGATCCTGCAATGCCTTCAAGACTTACACCAGCACGAGCCATTTGAAGTGTAGTAGGGAAATTATCGTAAATCTTCTTAGCCAATTCTGGTGCTGGAGGATCGATGCGGCGCATAGATAATGCAATTTGAGCCGTATCGATGCTGAGTGGGCAAAGGCCTTTACACATGGAGCACGCAGCACAGGTATCTACACCAAAGTATTCATAGCCTTTTTTAAGCTCTGCAGCCAATGTGAAATTGCCTTCGTTTTCAAGGCGTTTCGTTTCGCGCAACAATGCGATACGTTGGCGTGGAGTCAATGTTAAATTGCGGCTTGGACAATGTTTTTCACAGAAACCGCATTCCATACAGATTGTAAAAGCATCATCAATAACACATTGAGCTTTAAGGTTTTTCTTATACACATCTGGGTCATCAGTAATGATAACATCAGGATTCAAAATGCGTTCAGGGTCAAAGATAGCTTTGATACGACGGTTGATTTCGTACGCTTTACGGCCCCATTCCATTTCTATAAATGGTGCCACCATGCGACCTGTACCATGTTCAGCTTTCAAAGAACCACCGAAGCCAGAAACGCGTTCGGACATTTCTTTTACCAAATCGCCAAAGTTCTTAGTATCTTTAGGATCGCTGAAATCAGGCGTAATGTTAAAGTGAACATTACCAGATAACGCATGGCCAAAGATCACGCCACCGTCTACGAAATCGTATTTATGGAATAATTCGGTAAGCATTTCGATGCCCTTAGTGAAGTCTTCGATTTGGAAACATACGTCTTCTGTAATAACAGTGGTGCCTTTTCTACGTTGACCACCAACGATTGGCAAAATGCCTTTACGGATAGCCCACCAAGAATCGTATTCTTTAGGATCTTGGGAGTAAAGACTTGGAATAGCTGTTGGAATATCTTTCAATTTATCTTTAATAAAAGCTAAGTTTTCATCGACAGTTTCTTTGGAGTAGCTTTCAGTTTGGAACAAAATAGCACTTGTACCTTCAGGAACTTCGCGAACGAAGTCAGGCACATTGTCTAGCGCTTGAACGGCCTTAAGGGATTGATAGTCCATCATTTCCGCAGCAACAACCTTGTCACGACCCATATTAGCCAAGGCTACAACAGCAAGAGATGCATCGTTCAATGTTTTAAAGAACATGAGACCGCAGCCTTTATACGGTACGTCCTCAACAGTGTTATATACGATTTCAGACACGAAACCTAATGTACCTTCAGAACCAATGAACAAGTGGTTGATGATATCAATAATATCTTCAAAATCAACAAGGGAGTTCAAGCCGTAACCTGTTGTATTTTTGATTTTGTACTTATGGTGAATCAAGTGTGTCAATTCTTCATCGGCCAAAATATCCTTACGCAATTGTAAGATATCCTCTACCATTTGAGGTTTTTCTTTAAGGAATTGATCAACACTCTTTTGGTCAGACGTATCAAGGATGGAGCCATCTAATAACACAACGCGAATGGACCGAATTGTTTTATAAGAGTTTTGCGCCGTACCACAGCACATACCAGAGGAGTTATTATTCAAGATACCACCTACTAATGCTGTGGCAAGCGTTGCAGGATCTGGACCAATTTTACGATTGTACGGTTTCAATAAATCATTCGCATCGGAACCGATAACACCGCATTCACATTTCAAGGCTTTCCCATCATCAATAACTTCCATTTTCTTGAAGCCATCATTACATACGATGAGCACATCTTCACTGGAGCATTGACCAGACAAGGAGGAGCCGGCCGCACGGAATGTAAATGGTGTCCCACATTGTTGACACAAACGAATAAGTCGTCTTACTTCTCGTTCATCTTCAGCTTTAACAACTACCTTTGGTAAATAGCTATAGCAAGACGCATCAACGCCATATGCATAACGACGTAAATGATCAGTGTATACGCGACCTTTACAAATCTCATTTGCCTCCTTGGCAAAACGTTCATAATCTCTAATAAGTGTACTCACTTCTATTTCCTCCTATCCTTTCTTAAGGAATCTATTACTTTTAGTATACGCCGTTCTCATTCTCCTCACTATAATTATGCATAATTTATATCTCTTCTAATAAAAATCGATATGCATTACCCTTTTATTCCCTCAGTTGAAAGTACATCTCATTAGCATTATCATGTACCCATTTTTCCTCATATACAATCAAGAATCCTTATTTATTAAGCATGTATAGATATAGTCAGTAATTATATGCTAAAACCTCTCTAAATAACGATTCGTACTACCTATAATTCTATAGTAAATACATTACTAATATTATGCATAAGAATAGTATGATTTATATATTTTAAATTTTTCATTCTCATTTATAGTTCTCTATGACTTTTAGTTATACCCTTTTATAAAATGCTGAAAATACAGAAAGCCCTCTAATGATAAATGCTTGTGAATCACCATTAGAGAGCTTTACTAAATTATGCTTATTAAAGATAGATTAATTATAAAACCATATTATCCCAAAATACCAGATTTAAGAATGAGGCGTACCGCCAATGCAAAGACAGCTATGCTCATGAGGGCGAGGATAGCTTTTGCTTTGAGACGTTTTGCAATACGAGCACCTACTTGAGCACCAAAGATAGCGCCAATACTAGTAGGGATAGCAATACTAAATATGATGTGGCTTTCAATTAAATGTGTAATAACCCCCACCGTTGTTGATACGGCGAGAATAGATTGACTTGTAGCCGTTGCCATATGGGTTGGAAAGCCCATGAGATAAATCAAAGCCGGCACATGGATGAGGCCACCACCTATACCAAAGATACTCGAAATAAAGCCAACAAAAAAGCTAATACTAATACCGATAGGTTTACTATAGCTCAACTGCTCAAGAGTAAGGCTTTCTTCCTTTCTTTCCCCTTTTCTAAAATTTTTAAAACCAATCAATACAGATGCACACAGCATAAAGCATCCAAAGGCAAACATAAAGCCTTTACCAGAGAACCATCCAGACATTTGGGCACCTAAAATAGCCCCCGGAAAGGTAGCAAGACTAAAGATGATAGCAGCGTTAATGTATACCTTTTTTTGCTTAAGATACGCTATAGATCCAGAAATGGCGTTACACATAACAGAAAAAAGCGATGTTCCTACGACCATAGATGGAGACCACTCTGGGAACCAGTACATAAAGAGAGGCACAAACACAAGGCCCCCACCGGCACCGATGATGGTGCCAAGCATAGCTGCTAAAAAGCCAACTACGGTAAAGAATATATAAAATACCACTATATTATCAAGCACATTAAAACCTCCCATGCCGTTTGAATTATTGTTTCTCCATATATACAAAGGATAATCCCCTTTCATCCTGTATTTCTCTAACGGCTTTATACCCCATTTTTGTATATAACTTTATATTGATCCAGCTTTTCGTACATGTATATAATACACGCCGGTCTTGACTGCATTGTTCATCTACGAAAACTAATAACTTCCGAGCCAACCCTTGTTTCCGATAGTTTGGATGCACCATCAAGCGACCGACCTCTACCACGCCATCGTCATATTGATAGCGAATACCTCCGATGATTCTTCCCCCATCATCTACCAGTTTATAGGTATGCCATTGGGTGAAAGTAGCTTTAAACTCCTCTTCCGACTCCATCAATGCAGGAACCATTCGACTTCCAATCATCTCCGCTTCGCTTTCAAATGTAAGCAATTGCAAACGGTACAGATCCAATACATCTGACTCAGTAGCTTTCACAATTTTCATAAACTACTCCTAATATATACCACGAATCAACGATTAGCTTTAGATATAATGACTAATTTGATTGGAAAAATTCCTTAGCCGCCTTCAATCGGCCACGTTCACAGGAGACTTGTAATTCATCGCCTGGCTCGAGTTTTACATCGCCTAATGGCACAATGTAGGTACCATTACGGCGAATACTTACGATCAATGTACCATCTGGTAATGCCAAGTCTTGTAGCTGTACATCCGTATAATTTGCCACCACAGGCACCTTCGTTTGAAAGAAGGTTTGCACCGATTCTAGATTGTTTTGACCACTCATGGCTTGTAATAAAGAATCATAAATCGGTGGTTCTTTTAAAAGCTCCGCCACAAGGTACGCCACGATAGTAACAATACCGATGGCATAAATATTAGAGAAACTATTCGTCATTTCAAGAACGAGTAAAATCGCTAAAATTGGGGTCCGCATAGCGGCCGCTAACATGCCACCCATAGCACAGATAACAAATTGCGGTACAAAATCAGGAGAAATGAACCCTAAGCTTGAAAGTAAGCTTTCACAAAAAGCACCTGTTGCGGCACCAATTACGAGCATGGGCAAAAATATGCCCCCTTGAGCACCACTGCCATAGCAGAAGGTGGTAAGCAAAATCTTGCCTAATACGATGCCACCCAAGAGCAATACACCGTGAGATTGAAAGGCAAGCTGACCCACGAGGTCATTGCCTCCGCCCAAGAGGAGCTGCGAATCAAAGCCAATGGCCGCCACTGCCACAAAGGTAAGGGCTAATTTCAAGAATCGAGAACATTTGAGCCAATCAAAGAACCTCTTGAAAGCAAAAATCATACGGCAGAATAACACGCCACATAGCCCCATGATAACACCAACCATGAGCAATATTGGAAAATATTCAATAGGAACCCCTGAGGTCACCGTAAAGCCTAACGCTGGTGTAAGTCCAAAGATACTAACTGTAATATAGTTAGAAATCAAAGTTGCCACGAAGGTTGGTACAACGAGATACGGATAAAAGCTTTTATGTACCTCTTCAAAGACGAACATCGCTCCCGATACGGGCGCACTAAAGGCAGCTGTTAAGCCTGCCCCAGCACCTGCGGATGTCAAAATACGCTGTTCTCGTAGCCCCGAATTCATCCAGTAGGACACAATCTTCCCAGCAGAGCCGCCAATCTGTACGGCTGGCCCTTCACGACCTACGGAAAATCCTGCAAAGCCGGTCAGTACGCCACCAATCATTTTAGATACTAGTGTCCGATAGGGCTTCATATCAAAGAGTCCAAGCATTTCCCCTTCGATTTGCGGGATACCAGAACCACCAGACAATGGCGCCCATGCGAGCAATCGATCTACAATAAACGCAAAAATGACCATTACCACAAGCCAACCTATGGCCCATTCCATAGTAATATCATCCATCAAATGCCACCTGATATGCTCTGATTCAAGTATCAAATAGCGGTATGATGCCCCAAAAAAGCCGGCAATCACCCCAACAAGAGCACCCTTTGCAATGAGCTCCGTTAAGAGCACTCGATTCATGGACATATCTGCCAAGGTAGAACTACGCTTATTAAATTTCCATAATTTCATAACATCCTCCTTAGCAGTGACCAAAACCAACCCTTCCTTTGCCGACATAGGTCTACACGAACTATGCATTTATATCCTTAGTATACTTATGTAAACCACCATTTTCAAGAAAGGATTACGTATAAAAATAGCTTTCTCACTGAACACGAGATCAAAGGTCCGAGTCACAAAACAATAGATGACGCTTTAAACACAAAGCTAGCCACCTCTAAAAAGAGATGGCTAGTTTTGTTAAACAAGTGTGTAAATGTATTTTCTTTACACATTCGGAGGCATTTGAAATATGTAAAGACGCTAATTAGAATATGGATTCATAGATGCCGATTATTTCTTCTAAAGATGCGTCCCGTGGGTTACCAGGTGTACATGCATCATTGAAAGCAGATTCAGCGAGGAATGAAATGTCTTCCCTTTTTACACCTGCTTCGCTAAGAGATTTAGGAATGCCTACGTCGTCAGCTAATTTTTGAATTACATCAATTGCAGCCTGACGATAGGTGCTTTCATCCATAGTATCTACATGCGGAACGCCCATAACACGCGCGATTTCACGATATTTTTCACCTGTAGCAGGGGCATTGAATTTCAATACTGCTGTTAACAACATCGCACAAGCCTTACCATGAGGGATATCGTACACAGCACTCAATGGATGCGCCATGGAGTGAACAATGCCGAGGCCTACGTTGGAGAAGCCCATGCCTGCAATATATTGACCTAAGGACATAGCTTCACGACCTGCGTAATCGCCGGCCACGGCACTGCGCAAGGACCGACCAATAATTTCGATAGCTTTCAAATGGAGCATATCAGTTAGCTCCCACGCACCTTTTGTGATATAACCTTCTACGGCGTGTACGAGGGCATCCATACCTGTGGCAGCGCAAAGGCCTGTTGGCATAGACGCAGACATATCAGGATCCACGATGGCAACGATTGGAATGTCATGAGGATCAACACAAACGAATTTGCGGTTCTTTTCAACATCCGTAATAACATAGTTAATAGTAACCTCTGCTGCCGTACCAGATGTAGTAGTAACAGCGATGATTGGCAAGCAAGGATTCTTAGTAGGCGCCAAGCCTTCAAGGCTGCGTACATCGGCGAACTCAGGGTTCGTAATAATAGTAGCAATTGCCTTACTTGTATCGATTGGGCTACCGCCACCAACAGCAACAATAACATCGGCGCCAGCCGCCTTACAAGCCTCAACACCAGCCGTTACGTTTTCGATGGTAGGATTTGGTTTGATACCATCGTAGATTTCATAAGCAATACCTGCCGCATCAAGCAAATCCGTAACCTTTGTAGCCACTTTAAATTCAAATAAATCTGGCGTAGATGTAACGAGGGCTTTTTTGAAATGGCGATTCTTAATTTCGTTCACAATCTCCTGAATCGCGCCTTGTCCAAAATAGGACGTACCGTTCAACATTATTCTGCGAGCCATATACTTCACTCCTAACAAAACAAACTATACAATAAAAAATAAACCGACAGAGAATCACTTTACTTATTAATTCTCTATCGGTTTAATAAAATCCTTGAAAGCTCGTTATGTATACACTATATATTTTTCTATTGTAACGATTCTAAAGTTTGTCTCCATTAAGTGTCAACTCAGATGCGATTTCAATGAATAGTACTTCCACTTTCTATATTCGTTATACGCTTAATTAATTCCTACCAATAAAATAAATAGCCTAAGAAATTTTGCTCATTTTCATAAGCAAGATGCGTTTCACCGATTCATCGAGTCGTTCTTTCGAGATACGACCGTCTTTCACGGCTTTCATAAGGCCATTATAAGCCTCTTGCATGTGTTCGTATTCGTGACATACGAGCAAGATATCGCTACCTGCTAGGATAGATTGCACCGCCATATCGCCAAAGGTATAGTGATTTGCAAGGGCACCCATGTCCATATCGTCCGTTACCACAACACCGTTATAACCCAAGTCCTTGCGCAACCAATCCGTAATAATCGCTTTCGATAGGCTCGCCGGATAGTCTGGGTCGATTTGTGGGTACATCGCATGAGACACCATGATTGTATAGGTATTCGGTTTAGACTGTTTAATGAGGTCTACGAATACCTTTGTGTCTTCTGAAAGCAGCATTTCTCTAGATACAGGAACAATGCTTGTGTCCGCGTGCAAGTCTACGTCAGTCTTTCCAATACCGGGGAAGTGTTTATAGGAATACCACAAGCCCGCTTCATCGTAAGCCTTGCCAACGGCGCCTGCATAGCGAACGACCTCATCAGGGTTCGTACTAAAGGAACGGCCATAGGTTAATCCTAAGTCCGCCACAGGAGCAAAGTTAATGTTAAAGCCCAAGTCTTTTAGTTCCGCACCAGATTGTTTTGCCAAGGATGCAGCCTGTTCAATAGGTGCCTTACCTAGCTCCTCAGCAGGAGGAACCTTGATGAGCTTATCATCCATGCGCGCTACCGCACCGCCCTCTTGGTCGATGCCGAGGAATAATGGCGTTAAACCAGCGCTTTTACCGGCCTTATTAATATCTGCAATGAGCGTTTTAACTTGATCCTTGGACTCCATATTACGATCAAACAAGATGATGCCACCCACACGGTACTCGTTGAGCATGAATTTAGCGTCATCATTTAACGTTGTGCCGTGAATGCCAATCATCAACAATTGCCCCACCTTGTCTGCATCGGACATATTAGCCACTAACTTGTCCACCTTTTGCTCTGGTGAAAGTTCGCTTTGTGCCACGGACTCATAGGTCACAGGCTCTGCCTTTGAAGTAAATGGATTATGTAAACCGCAACCCGTTGTGAGTGCTAATGCACCAATCATAGTGGCTGCTACGAAACGTCGAAACATGCATACCTCCCTTAAATCTCTAAAAAGTATTATGTATAGTATATCAAAAAATATAAACGAGCCCAACATAACCAACACACGACAGGCAGCACTATAGTACATGTATCTTACAAAACAAAAAGATTGTTACTCAATAACCCAACAGGTATATCCATTGAGAGAATCAAATAACAATCTTTATATGTTTCATTTTTGTTGTGTAAACATTATAGTTTACATTTTGGAGTGTAAACTATGTATCTTACATTTTGGATGTGTAAAATGTGTATGTCACATTTCGCAAATTAAATTTTTCCTTGCTCTTTCATTTCCGCTAAGAGCTTTACGATACGAGGCCCACAGCCTTTGCCACCGCAGGCGCCCGTGCCAGCACGAGTCACTTCTTTTACTTGTGGAAATGTATGAGCACCATCTAAAATGGCTTCTTTAATCGTTTTGCGCGTAATACTACGACATGTGCACACCTTTGTAAGCTTGTCCAGAATCGCCTCTGGCACTTGATTTTCTTCAAAATTCATATGTAATTCCTCTTGTATTCACTTGAATATCTATATACAGTATCAATTTAGTGTATCGATTTAGTGTATCGATTTACTATATCAACAATATCTAGTGATGCACTATAATATTGCTATATCGAAAATTTACGATTTCAGTATTTATTATAACACAATTGAGGAACTATATCGATAGTTTTTAATGTAAAATCTAAAGAACAGTCAAAAGTTAAACTGCTACTATAAAAAAAACAGTAGAATGAACAAATACACGATATATATAAACTAAATCTATCTATAAAAAACTACCATAAAGATATTATCTTTATGGTAGAAACTTTCACAAAATATAATTATAGTATGAGCCCAATAATGGCAAAGTAGATTTTAAATATCGTTTGTTGTAATGGACGAATAACCATGGAAATAATGGGTGTGTTAATAAGGATGATAAAGAATAGTAAATTAAGCATCCCTAATTGGTAATATCTCATCTGCCACTCTGTAGGCAACCACGGCAAGATAATATTAAAACCAGGCAATGGTGGGAACGGAATCAAACAGAAGATTGATAAGCCAATACTATATAAAATAATATATTGCATAACCATGGCAAGACCTTGGGACTCCATGAGGCCTAATTTTCCAAGAAGCATATATATAAAGGTGAATATGAAGCCTGCTATAAGACCTGCCACAGGCCCTGCAAAAGCAAGCAAGCTTATATCACGTCGTGGATCTTTAAAGTAAGACGGATTAATTGACATAGGTTTTGCCCAACCAAAGCCAACAAGAATAATACAGATGGTACCAATTAGATCAAGGTGCGCCATTGGTGACAATGTGAGGCGTCCCGCCAATCGTGGCGTTGGATCACCAAACCAAGTTGCTACCTTCGCCTCTGCATAACCAAAGATAGAAAAAACGATCATAATAGCAGGAATACTTGCTAATATCTGAACCGGATTTAAATCAAACATAGAACTCCTTTATTGTTTAGCTTCCCATGCGGTGTAGCCTTCTTGAATGCAACGAAGGGCATTTAAGGTACGAGGATAGCCGATATACGGCACGCATTGGGATGCGATGTTAATCAAATATTGTTTACTGTTCCCTACGTTCAAATTACCTTCTACATGAGCCTTGAGTTGAGCTTCACAGCCACCTTGAGCCGCAAGGAAGCAGAAGGTAATCATTTCACGATGAGCCACGCTAAGGCCTTTACGCGTATAGTAATCGCCGAACATATTGGCAAGCCATTTGTTGATATGACGAATATCTTCTGGCCCTTCTTGGTAAGAGTTACGCATAGACTCGCCAAAGATTTCCACTTGTTTTTCTACGCCTTTTTCAAGACGGGACTCTCCAGTGATTGTGCTGCGAGATGGATCAACAATGGTTTCTCCACGATAGTCAAAAATCTTATTGGTCACCTTAAAGAATGGGCGCACACGTCCGATGCCAAGATAGGGCACCGCTTGATAAATGAGCTCTACCACTTCATCAGGAATAAGACCAAAGTTTAATGCTGCCGGTAGCATTAATGCATATTCATCAACAGCGGAGGCGCCTACTAATGTAGCAAGAATGGCTAAGAAGCGATCCTTTGCCGGTACATTACGGCCTTCTTCGGTGATGACTTCATCAAAGGCAAAATTATCAAACAATACTTCAAACTCTGGATCAATATAACCTGCTGGGGCTGCAATATCAGGAAACATACGCTCCGTGTAGGCTTGAGCAAATTCAGATTTAGACATAAAAAAACCTCCATAAACAACACTGGTGAAAGCCCAGAAGGAGCTTTCACCAGCAATAGTTATGTAATTATTACGGCACGGGCCATCAGATTATAACGCTGGGAATTCGAAAGTTGTGCCGTATACTTCTTTCCAAGCAGCCATGAACATATTGAACTCATTTGTTCCAGGTTGAATTTGGTAAACTTGACCATCTGGAGCGTAACGATATACAGTATGTAAGCTTGGATGAACAAGATATTTGAACAATGTAGCTTCCCCGTATTGGTTATTATGCATGTTAATTACATTAACACCAAATACGTGGTTACGGCTGCTATCGATACCTTTAAACTCAGATGCTTTATCAAAGAAATACGTTTCTGTACCATTTGCACTATTTGGAACCTCTGGGTAGTTAGCTAACCCATTCCAGTTTGCTGCATTTGCAACACCACCTACTAATAATGTACCTGCTAATACAAATGCACCTAATAAATTTTTATTCATAATGCTCTCCTTTGTGCCACGAAGGCAAATCACGAATCAGTCATACTCTCACATGACTTGAATACAATACGCTATATATATAGTATATCACATTTTTAATAAAATTTTTAGATTTCCAAGGTTACAGAATATATGCATATGAGGTTGTATCAAATTAGCCCTTCATGTTCTCTGCTGTTTTTGCATTTGCGTTATCGATTGCTTCTAGCAATTTATTAAGCAACATACGCAATTGACGTGTTTCTTCTACGTCAAATATAGGACCTGATGCTTCAGCCAAGCGGCGTGGTATATGAACCGCTACATCACGTAATGCTTTGCCCGTATCAGTAAGAGTTACCATAACTACGCGTTCATCTTGACGACTGCGTTTGCGTTTCAAGAATGCTTTGGCTTCTAATTTCTTTAAAAGCGGTGTTAATGTACCGGAATCAAGGCGCAATACTTGTCCCAATTCCTTAACGGATAAATCACCATATTGCCACAATGCCATCATTACGATGTATTGAGTATATGTCAAATTTAAAGGATCTAAGTGACTACGATATGCATTAACAATTTCCTTCGCCACTACATAAAGTGGGAAGCTCAATTGGTTTTCCAATCTTAAATATTCTGAATCAGGAACATCTTCTTTATGTTTGTACCCTTCAAGTACACCAATTTCTGCCATATTCTACCTCCATATGCACACAATTATCTACTAATTAATTGTACACAATTTTACGGTAAACAGTCAACGCAAAAAGCCCACTTTGAACAGATATTTTTAAATTTGTCAATTAATTAATATTTATTTTCTTATTCGTTAAGAATTAGGTGCTTCTATAGAATTTATGGGTAAAAATCATACCATAAAGTTGTTACTTTATTTATAAATTAATTTGATATTAAATTAGAAAGTTATAACTTCTGTTTTCAATGAAATCTTCTTTCGTTGCAGGCCCGTCTCCTAATAAATGACTTAGTAAAAATACGCCCCCTACTAGGTCCTTCCTTGTAGTATAATAAAAGAAATTCTATATCAAAGCTAACTTATAATAGGAGGCCTATATGAACACCTTAGAGTGCATCAAAACTCGTCATAGTACACGTAAATTTAAAGCAGATCAAGTATCTCGAGAACTTATCAATCAAGTCCTCGATTCTGGGCGCCGCGCTCCATCTGGCGGTAATACACAATTAACACATTTCATGGTCATTACAAACCAAGATGTGCTTCAAGAACTAGTAACACTCATTCAAGAAGAATACGGCAAAATGCCGATTACAGAAAATACTTTACCATACATGGTGAATATCATTAAAATGTCCGCCGAAGGCAAATTTGTATTCAACTATAATGCGCCTGTACTCATCGTATTGGCTAGTAAACCAAGTTATGCCAACAACTTTGCTGACGTGTCATGTGCTATGCAAAACATGATGCTTGCTTGCAATGAACTTAACCTTGGTAGTTGCTGGGTTAACCAAATCCGTCATCTTCAAGATAATGAACGCATCCAAGCCAAAATGCGTGAACTAGGTCTTAGCGAAGACGAAAAAGTCTACGCTAGCCTCGCTATCGGCTACCCAGATCTACCAAATGGTCTTAACCGCCGTGAAATCGAAGCCAAAGGTTATCCTGTAACATATATTGATTAATCAACACTAGAAACCATCGATTTCATACTATAAGTGAAACAAAAGCGCTATCTATCCCACAACTCTAATTGAGTTTCCTTAGGGATAGATAGCGCTTTTTATTGACTATATTATTTTTTAACGCTCATCGATTTAGTAATCAAATCGATACATACACTCCATACTTATATTTATAATGAACTACTATTAAGCCTCAAACACGCGTTTACGAGCTGCGTTCATGAGAACGGAATGATCATCATCTACTATGTAATTAGATTTGTAAGCCCAACGCAATAGTAATGCAGAGTTTGCAACTACGAGAAGGCTCCCTCCGTTATGAACAAGGGCCCCCCACACTGGAGATAAAGTACCAACCATTGCCAAGATGATAGCTACGAAATTCAAAAGTAAGGAGAAAGAAAGATTAATTTTAATAGTAGTCATCATGCGTTTAGATAATGCCACTAAGTGAGGAATTTCCTTTACATTATCGCTGCCGGCGTTGCCAATACGAGAGCACAAGGACAGAACACAACGAGGATGGTTACGGCACGAATGATTTCTCCAGTTACCACATAGGTGCCAACCGCGGCCAATAACGCAATCACTACAATCCATGTGGCCCAACGGTCAGCCAAGCTAACGATTTTCGCATTACCTTGTGTCAATAACAAAATATGTACAATTACTCATATACACTCAAAAGTACAGGAAAAATGCGGATTCAATAAGATTATATTATTCATGCATAGCCTCATTACGCAAATGCATGAACAGTTATTCATATATATATTTGCAAATTGATAATTTTTACATAGAAGATATTTTGATATTTTCAACCTATTCAATACTATTTCACCCTAATTAATATTATCCTTAATTCAGTTTTCTAATAACTATTTATTATAATAAAAAATTAAGTATAGTCGACTACATACCCTACATGGTATTATTAGAAATGACATGTTGTAGAAAGGATGTGTAACGATGTCGATTTTCTCTCCTGCTCCTCATATTGAACGTTTACCAGAGGCGCAAATCGATTCCACCTACAAACGTCTTCGACGCGAAGTCTTTGCAGGTACATTTATTGGTTATGCTACATTCTATTTGATCCGTCAAAACTTTAGTTTAGCTGTTCCGTACATGATTGCTGAGTACGGCTACACCAAAGCGGATCTTGGTATAGTTATGACCATCTTATCCGTAGCTTACGGCGTAAGTAAATTTGTTATGGGTAATGCGTCTGACCGCTCTAACCCAAAATACTTCTCCACAGTAGGTCTATTGCTTAGTGCTTTAGTTATGTTATTATTCGGCACCTTACCAGGTGTTATGAGCAGTATTCCTATCATGTGCGTTCTTGCCTTATTAAACGGTTGGTTCCAAGGTATGGGCTACCCTCCATATGCAAAAAACATGGTAACTTGGTTTTCCCGTTCCGAACGCGGTGCTTGGTGGTCCTGGTGGAACGTTTCCCACAACCTAGGTGGCGGCATCATCGCTCCTCTTGCTACGCTTGGCATCTACCTATTCGGTACATGGCATAGTATCTTCTTCTTCCCTGCCCTTATCTCTATCGTGCTAGCGATTATTACCTTTGTATTGTTGAAAGATACGCCTCAATCCTGTGGCTTACCGCCTATCGAAGAATACAAACATGAAGTCGTTCATACACATACAGAAAATGAAGAAAAAAGTACTTTCAAAGAAATCTTCTACAAATATATTTTGCATAATAAATACTTATGGTATCTTGCGATTGCAAATATCTTTGTATACTTCATCCGTTACGGCGTAGTTAGCTGGGCTCCGACCTATTTAACCGCTGTGAAAGGCTTCACAAAAGAAGGTTCCCGTTGGGCTTACTTCTTATACGAATGGGCTGGTATTCCAGGCATGCTCGTAAGTGGCTACTTGAGTGACCGCGTATTCCGTGGCCGTCGTGCTCCAGCTACGATTTGCTTTATGTTATTCGTTATCTTGGCGATCCTCGTGTACTGGTTTAACCCTGCAGGCAATATTCTCATCGATAACTTAGCACTCATCGCTATCGGCTTCCTCATCTACGGTCCTGTTATGATGATTGGCCTTCAAGCAGCAGATATGGTGCCACGCGTAGCAACAGGTGGTGCTACCGGTCTTACAGGCCTTCTTGGTTACCTCATCGGTTCTGCCGGTGCTGGTGCTTTCATGGGTCTCATGGTTGACCTCTACGGTTGGGATGGTGGTTTCATTGCCCTCGTCGGTGCATGTATCCTATCCATCGTATTCCTACTCCTCACACTTGGAGATAAAGGACAACAATAGAATACGTACTATATAATACGTAATGTAAAATACATACTGTGCAACTCACTGTTGTATATACAAAACTCCCCTAGTAATACTTATGATTACTAGGGGAGTTTAATTATTTATGCGATGCACAAGGAGCCGTTTAATACTTTCAAATTATACACGAGACCGAGTCGCGCCAAGCCGTGCAATGCAGTGGCCGTTACAGGATTGATAGATCCTAACACACCAGCACCGATAATGACAACGTGGAACAAAATAGACACGATGAGTAAGCCCAAATGACATTGTTTCGCCTCTTTTGAAAGCCCCGCCGTCGGAGAGTTTTCATCTACGAGAGAACCCATCATGAGTGCCACAAGAACGAGTTCCAAAGAGCATGGGCAAAGGATAACTAGCAATGTAATGGTATGCATAAAGTTCTGCGTCAATGCATAGGAACCCATGGAAAGCAACATGACAGCCACAACAATAACAGATGAATAATTGTTGATACCCTGACGCAAGGCTACAAGCTGTGTAGGCATGGTCGGCAACATATCATCATCCAATGTATAGTGTACGTCGCCCGTAATAAGCTGCTCTAAGAAAAAGCCACCATGTACGATGAGTCCTACATAAGCCGCCGTATGATAATCTCCAATCGCAATAAGCGCCACCATGGCTATCACGATGAGAAAATTAGCGTGAATCTCTAAATGATCCAAAATACTTTGCACACTGTTGATGAGCAATGGCAAGCCACAAATGATGACCGTTACCCACGCCAAATCAATAGCTGGATTCATAGGCTCCGTAAGCGCATCTAATATAATAAATAATAAGCCGAGTGCCAAAATAGCCCCCTGCGTACGCACAGACACCTGCGCTGATAAAGACTGTAAAAACTTCATATAGACCTCTCTATAAATGAGATACCGGCCTTACTTAATCCGGAAATACCTTTTACTTCTATAGTTAATATTGCTAACACTTAAAATACCCATAGGGGTATTGCTATAGTGTAATTATTATACAAAACATAAAAGAAATATACAAATCAAATTTTTTAATAAATGAAAACCCCTATCTTTAAAAATGACTTAGCCTCCCTAGAGTCCCCAGTTGTTGCTCTAATTTCATAAATTGTATAAAAAAGGAACGGACCTATCTCTGAAAATGACTTAGCTCGCTATGGAGGTTATTTTAATAGGTCCTAGTTGGAGATACTAATTTCATATAAAAGGAAAAGCCCCTATCTCTAAAAATGACTTAGCTCGCTATGGAGGCTTTTAGAGATAGGGGCTTTGACCCAAGGTTATAAAATTAGAGCTTCAACGCCTCAACCCATTCTGCTTCTTTAAATCCAACGAGTACTTTGTCTTCAAGAACCAAGATAGGACGTTTTACAAGCATGCCATTAGATGCTAATAAAGCTAGTTTTTCTTCTTCACTAAGGTTTGGCAATTTATCCTTTAATTGTTGTTCACGGTAAATCATACCAGAAGTATTAAAGAATGCTTTCAAATCCTTGCCAGATTGTGGATACCAAGCAGCGATTTCCTCTGCTGTAGGATTTTCGGACTTGATGTCACGATCTGTGTACTTAATTTTGTGATCATCTAAGAATTTCTTTGCTTTTTTGCATGTTGTGCATTTAGGATATTCAACGAATAACATAGGTTCTCCTTATATCAGTATTCAATGTTGTAACAATTTACTAATTTAAGATAATTTTACCAAATACATCGAAAATTATCAATCTCTTATTGACAGTCTACGGGTTCTAATGAAGCACAATGTGCAATAGAGGATAATACTTCATCCATCCCCTCACTAAGTTTTGCTGTACGCAAATCAACATCCATCTGTAAACGCAAGAAATACCCTTCCGAAACACCAAAGTATTTCGCTAAACGCAACGATGTATCTGCTGAAATAGATCGTGTACCATTCAATATTTCTTGAATCCGTGAAACAGGCACATGTATATCCTTAGCTAATCGATATGCAGATAGTCCTAATGGATCCATAAACTCTTCTTTTAATATTTCACTAATGGTAGGTGTAGGAATAAACTTTTCCATATTAATTTCCTCTCTATTAATGATAATCTACAATTTCTACATCATAAAAACTATTAATATCTTTCACTTTAAAACACAGTCTGTACTGGCTATTAATCCGCAAGCTATACTGACCAAATCGATTTCCTTGCAACAACTCCAAGCGATTACCTGGTGGCCAACGTAAATCTTGTAATGATTCAGCATTATCTAACAATAGTAATTTACGAAGAGCTAGCCTTTGTATAAACGGAGAAAAGCGTTTGGAAAAGCTTTGATAGTAAACTTTTTCTGTTTCCTTATCCTTAAATCCAATAATCATAGAATCTCTCCTTTTATTATACCTGTTAAACAGGTATAATTCAATAACATATACTTGAAGAATAACTATACATAGAATTGAAATTATTCTACAAACAATTTTGGTAAAAGAATTCTATAAAACATCATTTAAATCCTACACTTGCGATGACTCTATTGGTCACCTATTTCGGAATGTAATAAATTTACCTTATTGTCATAATTGAATTAAAACTATCATTAATTCGCACATCTACTAAATTGATTTTAAAAATGTAAAAAGACCTACATCCTCGACCGTATCATGTACAAAGTACACATCAAAGGTTCAGAGAATATAGGTCTCTTATAAAAATCTATATATCATTGTAATGCTAATTATAGCAAAAATGTAAGCCCCATTGCCACGAAGATGGCTGGCAAGAGGTTGGCAATACGTACTTTACCAGGCCAGATGAGGTCGATACCAACGCAGAAAATCAGAATAGATCCGACGTAGGATAGGTTATCGATGGCACTAGGTGTCATCAGAGGCGCTGCAATATGTGCCATTGCCGTGATGAGCCATTGCGTAATACCTACAGGAATAAAGGAGAACAGCGCCCCTTTTCCCATAGAGGATACCATAACCATAACGATAATACCATCGAGGATGCCTTTCAATAATAGCGTTTGATAATTTCCAGTAAGGCCGTCTTGAATAGAGCCCAGTACCCCCATAGCACCTACAGTAAACGTCAAAGATGCAGTAATAAAAGCATATGTAAACTTTGGATCACCAGCATTGCCAGTGCGAGCTTTCACCCAATCACCAAACACGGTAATCCAATGATTAAGATCGATAATTTCGCCAATCACGGCACCTACGACCATGCTAATAATCATCAATAGCGGCCCCGTTGTTTGTAGAGATCCGTTGACAATGACGAGCATATACTGCATGGCCCCGCTCATACCGAGAAGGAGCACGATAATACCGCTCACAATCATGAGCGTCTGCTTTAAATTTTCTTTCATAAAGCGACCAAACGCGAGGCCACATAGGCTACCAGCTATAATGAGACCAATGTTAATGGCCGTTCCCAAACCAATCATATATTTCCCTTCTTTAATTGTGAAAGTAACACTATCAATTTACTTCAGTATAACAACTACATCGAAAGAAATCAATTTATATGGTATAAAATATATACTATGAAATTGAATTAATTAAAGATTCTTTAAGACCATACATATAGCCTGTTTAATGCTGTTATATGGCTCCCTAATACAGTATTGCTCCTCTTATAACACTATATACAGCAAAAAGCCTCTACCTAATAAGGTAGAGGCTCTGTATAGTTTATAGCGTTGAGAGAGAACTAATGATAGACCCGCTTAGGAGAGAGAGAGTATATGTGTTTATATAAAGCGGGCCAACATGAGATGAGTCGCTATCGCCTCATCGACTTTAGTGTACACCCAATTCCACATAACAACAAATTCAATTATGTAAACACAAGTATGCATAAAAACTATTGTTAACTAATTTATACTTATCTCCCTTACGCTTCATCGTCTACAGGTAACCGTACGATATCTGCTGTTTTATTAATCTCCTCAAAATAAGGGCAGTCTTTACCGTGATCATTGATGAGACCACTGGCTTGTAGGTGTGAATAAATTGTTACAGGCCCTACAAACTTAAATCCCCGCTTCTTTAAGTCTTTGCTAATCCGCGTGGATAGACCATTTTTAGTAGGGAAATTCCCTTCAGGATGGTTTTCATAAATAATCGTTTTATGATTTGTAAATCCCCAAATATAGTTACAAAACGAACCAAATTCAGATTGAATACGTTTAAAAGCCGCAGCATTATTGATAATAGCTTCAATTTTAGGACGATGCTTAAGCATCCCCTCCGTCTGCATGATGCGTTCAATGTCACTTTCACCATAAACAGCCACCGCATCAATATCAAAATGATCAAAGCATTCTCGAATGATATCTCGTTTATTCAAAATCGTAAGCCAACTGAGGCCACATTGGAGACTTTCAAGACAAATATGTTCAAATTGATGTTGATCATCATGAATTGGTCGTCCCCACTCGTAATCGTGATAATCCTGATACAAAGGCGTCGTCGGCCATTCACAAGTCGTCATCACACACCTCCATGCGCCCATACGAGAACGTCATACATGAGCGCTACTACGAGACCCATTACGAGATGACCACCCACGTAAAATGGCACCAAATAATAAATGAATAAAAGTAGGGAATGCAAGGCTTTACGAAGCCATACAATCGGCGTAGATGTGTCGCCACCCACCTTACTATCAAGCCAATTATGGACGGCATAAATAGGTGTTCCTAAACGGCGAATCCAGTCCGGGACACGTACCCCAGGATTCAAACCAGGGCAATAGAAGATCACCAAGGGCAACGCCACCACATCAATGACGAGCAGTATGGTTAGCATAAAAGCGAACCAATCTAATTCGCCTTCCCATGTAAAAGGCTGTGCCATGAAGCGGACGCCCCACAAATAGGCCTTGTATACGATATACGGTTCTAATAGCCATAATAAGGGCTTCACTACACTCATGGGACTACCTACACCAAACAAAAAATAATAAAAACTACGCATTTGCGTAGTCATTTCATATATACAACATTCCGATTATATCGACTGAATACTAAGGATATAGTGATTTTCTAGGACAGAAAATCACTTCATACACACCATTTTTTTGTCCTTACATACATCGATTTTCATACTAATATTATATCAGATTTTGCAGTTTTTGTGGGATTATATTTTATAAAAATTTTATCAATTTACACTATTTATAGTGCTGATCAACAAAAGAAGTCACTATATAAGCCATTCATTACACTTAGCTTTTGTATACTTATTTTTCATCGATTTTATGATATATTTTGATGAATACTTGAATCAATATAGCCATTTAGTTATATAATTATACTTAATAACATAACCTACAGATTACTACAATACCAATAAATACGAAAATGTAAGCGGGAGATACCACCATGACTAAACTACCACTATTAGCGTGTGCTTTCATCATGAGCACTATATTATCACCAATAGGCGCCATCGATGTTAATATTCCTGGTGCAGATTCGAAGATTCCAAAGGATGCCTACGTAAACTACCAAGCCACAAACCCTGATATTGAAAAGGATGTAGCAAACTATGTGAAAACATTAAAGTTAACGGACAAGGCTAACGGTATTAGTAAAAACGAAATTGAGTATATTAAAGCAGCCTCTATATATCGCGGTCAACATTACCATAATACAATAATATCCATTCACGATAATTACAACCAAATTCGGCTTTCATTCCCTGTAGCGGGTATAAAAAGTGATTATCATATAGGGCGTTACAAAAATCCGAGTCGAACCATTGAGGACTATCGAGTGTTAACCGATAACGGAAGTCTCAATTTAGAAATTGACTACGCAGATTTTAAAGATTACGACTGGCGCAACACCAAAATAGCTTATGAAAAGCTAACAGACAAAGACGTCCGTAATTTCTTGCAAGCCAATGCGAAACGAAAGTCCTCAAAACAGATTTCTGATATAAAGGGTACTGTATTTTCATATCCTACTGTTACCTACAGCACTTGGGATAGCATGAAGATGCCACACCTTAAAAACGGTAAAAAAACAACGCTCACCATCGACACGATTAATTTTAAATTTAAGGGCTATAACATGCGTTATCCTTTATATCACGCAGGGTTTGTCTATTATGATAATAACCCCGTTCTGAACAAGGTTCCTACAGATAAATTATTGGCTAATTATGTGCTTCCCTCTGTACAAAACCTAAATGAATTAAATCAATATTCACGCATAGAAAGCTTAAACGGTGTACAATACCGCGTACCAAAAGATGCCATATACGAAGGTGAAAGTAAGGGCACCGACCACCAAGATATTAGATACTACAAAAAAGGAGACATAACATTCTTTATTTCTACTGACAATGTTCCTAAAAACCCATATGCGCATGAACTTGTTATAAATGGTCATTACAATTTTAAAACTGATTTAAATACGTTCTGGGATATTTACCGTTACCATCCATCAGCATCAGACTATATCAATTACTCAGTTGTATGGAACAATAACATCCCTGGTCTATCCATACACAGCTATGAACCTAATAAGAACGATCACATTCTAAACTTTAACTCCTATGATGGCATATATAGTTTTACTTATACTATCTTTTATCCAAGTTTTTTAAGTGCTGAGGAAGTTCAAAAATTACGGAATATGATTGAGTTCTTTGATTCTACCAATAATCCTAATTTTAAAATGCAAGAACACGTTCTATTTCCAGAAGCATAGACGATCTATATCAACACCATTATAAAATAGCTTTCATAAGCATTATATTATACAAATATATAAATTAACTAACAAAAGTCGAGCAACTAAACGATAGAAGCTCGACTTTTTTAGTACTAGAAAACTAAAATATACTTAGTTAAGATACAGCATTCACGGTATCCCAAAGAATTGTATGTATGTCTTCATTTGTTATGTGGACAGACTAGTCCTCTATGGCATCAACTACTTCACCAATGTACATATAATGTGGTTCCCAACGATCATGCCCAGCTTGTGTATATACAGCAGGATTAGATGCGTAATAGTCTTTTACCTTTTCTGCCAAATGGGCTTCATCGAATTGGTGTTCATATAGCTTTTTACATACAAATGTTAACTCTGCTTCTTTGAAAGTCACCCCATCACCTACCGCAACTGGTATTAGGCCAGAATTTGCCACCTTATTTTCGTCGCGACCAGAATGAGAACCTAAATAACCAAGAGCCTTGCGATAGCTTTCAGGGAAGAAACTAACTGTAAAGGTATCATATTTAGCCATAAACTCTTGAGTGTAACGCGCTGGATGAATGTACACTGTCACCGTGGATATATCGCCACCATTAGGGCCCCATATGTTGCCCATACTGCCCCAGCTAACTGTACACGTATTAAAATCATCAAGCGTTCCAGCCGTAACAAGAGCCCAACGATTCTCAAACATAGCAAAAGCTTTATAATCCTTTGTTTCAAATGCTTTCATAAGGACCTCCAGTTTATCTCAATTTGACGATATAAATCTTTACCCCTATAATATAGGTAGATAGTCAGACGAGTAGTTGCGTCAGGCTCATCTCTAGTAACATATAAACATGTAGAAATGGCCTTTTCGTTTTATCTAATTTCCGGAGAAACGAAGGGCTATTTTGCTATTTCTAGACAAATAAGCGCCACAAGTGCTCCAAAGGATATCATGACTGATAAAATCCCAAGGATAACCATAATGATTTTATACCCACTCATAAGCACCCCTCCCTTCAAAAACGAAGAGAGGCCCAACCTCGTCTAACTATCCTAAGTCTATTATAGAGCAAACTAATATACGATACAATAAAGACCATATTATATAAATATATGAATAAACCAATAAAAGCCGAGCTAATTCTAATGATTAAAAGCTCGGCTTTTTTTCATAGATATGGTAAGAATATAATCATTTATAAATCAAAATCTTACTGACTTTATCGCCTTTTTGTTCAAATTGTACGCCATGCATCATATCAGTTCGATAGCGATATTTCCCATAAAACCATCGATTGTTAGTATCCACTAAATCAGGTCTGCCATATACATTAAGGACCTTTCGCATGGAGTCGCCTACGGCAATACCTCTATGTGTAGTAGCATCACGATTCTCGATCATCATATAGGTAACAATAGAGCCCACACCATCCATTTTAAAACTCCCAAATGTAACACCACCATAGGTAAGTCCTCTACTAGTTTCTTTAGTAGGCTGTCCTAAACTAGCTTTTACACTATCAAAGGTATTACCTAATGAAACACCAAGGACCATCATATCCTCTTCTGGTAAGTTGGCTCCTACAATTTGTCCGCCCGCATAATGAGTATATTGCTCAGCTTTTGGCCAATCATAAGACTGCTTCGCTGCATTTGTTTCAAGGCGGTCCCAAGTTTTACTCAGCCAACTTGCATCCGATTCATAACTATAACCACTTACCAATTGCAGGCCTATAACAAGCCCTGTAATCAAATATTTTCTTTTCATAATCTCTCTCCTGAACTATTTTATGAACAACTCAAACCACTTATTTTATACATAATCTTATTGAGTTAATATTTTAATCCATTCCATATACCACGGATTAAAGATTGGATCCGTATCAAGCTTCTTTTTATGGCTATCACTTATACGCCATTGAGGTGCCTTTCGTAAACTTTCAACATTATCAAAATCTACATACTCAACCATATCGCGCAATTGTTTATGCTTATACGAAGATTTGCTTTCATCATAGTCAATGCGATAACTATAATAATATTCAAAATCCTTTGTAAAATGGCGTAAATAGGATTCCCCATTAGATTTATAGCGATCAACTAGGAAGCCTGGAAGACCATTATTCCAAACTGTTGCATACTGTGTAGGCGCCTCGAGGTCACCATATTTATTCAAAAATGCAAAAATTTGTTTTTTTGCCAAACTTTTATCGACAACATTAGGGTCTATTTGAAAGCGTAACACACGGATCTTAATGCCTGCATCTTCATAAGTACGAACCTCATATTTGTTATCTTCCAAAGCCTCGCTCACTAACTTAGCCTTTTTAGGAATACGATAACTGAAATTGTCCCAATGTTTAACATGACTATAATTATCCAGCCTAGATAGAGATTCAATAGATGGAATAATATAATTACTCATTACCACTTCAGCTATTTTATCTTGGTATGGTTCCTTCACATCACCACCTCCAAGATATGTAATACCATAGGTAGTGTTCGTGTTCTTAGGCGTAAACTCTGTATACATTACATGTGTCTTGGCTTTAAGGATTTTCCAAGATGCATTTTCTAAGCTCGGATAGCTATAGACACCTTCATTGTGCATACGTTTACTAAATTCTTTACCATGTGGTGGCCCCACCATCAAAATACTTGTAAAACCACGAACCACAAATAAAGGACCGTCACTCGATTTAGATTCAACCGTGTCTCCACGCAAGCTAATATTTGGAACAGCTAAACGGATATTATTCTTTTCATCATGAAGTAAGATGACAGTAGATTGTGAGTACTCCCCCAGCTTAACCGCTTTAGCCAATCCAGATTTCTCTTTGAAAACCTTTTCTACCGCAATACTTGGTTTCTCTACGGTCGTCTGTACTTTGGCACTAAATGCCTCTGCTTCTTGTATCGCCTTTTCATTAATATGACGATAATTTTCATACGCATTAGCAGGAATACTCGCATCCGCCCCAGGTACAGGCGGCTGCCCAGCTGGTACTTCGATCTGTACAGCACTTACATTTATGGTGAAAGCAGTTGCTAGCGCCATCATAATCAAACTTTTACGTAACATAAAAACCCTCTCTAAATTTACAACATAAATAAGCACGATCTTATTAGCATAAGTATACTATGCAAATAAGATTGTGCCTATTATTTATAACTTTATATTTCACTATGCATGAGGTTTGTTTCTATTTAATATATGAGGTTCATCTCAATTTGACGATATAAATCTTTATCCCTATAATATAGGTAGATAGTCAGACGAGTCATAACGTCAGGCGCATCTCTAAATCAGTAAAACATTAGGAAATAGCCTTTCAGTTATCTAGTTACACTAGACAACGGAGGGCTATTTGCTTTTTGTAAGGCAAAACGAAGAGAGGCTCAACCTCGTCTAACTATTCTAAGTCTATTATAGAACGAACTAATATACGATACAATAAGGAATGAATAATAGAGATATACAGATAAATGCATAAAAAAGCCCGTTAATAACGGGCTTTTTTATTTCCTAATATATATACATTCTCCATCACTCAAAAAAACTCCTCTTTGTAATTTCCCCAATTTTTAGGGATAATAAAGTTATACTTGATATATGCACCGCAAGTAGTAAGGGTGATTTAGTATGAATCTCTAGATAGTCTAAATTTTTGGAGGTGTCATATGGATTCTCTGACTATTATTTGGGTTATTGTTTGCGCCTATTTATTACTGAATTTATTAGTCGGCGTGTATTGTCATATTCGTGTAAAAGATAGTACTGACTATCTACTCGCAGGTCGTCGTATTGGGGTTCTTATGACGGCAGGCACATTAGCAGCTACAGAAATCGGTGGTGGGAGTACCGTAGGTGTAGCAGCGAAAGCGTATGGTTCTTGGGGCTTGTCTGCAGGTTGGTATGTCGTATCTGCAGGGATTGGTGTTATTCTCGTTGCTTTCATCGCACCACTCTTGCGGCGTGCCATGGCAACAACAGTACCAGAGATCATCGGCCGTCGTTTCGGCGCGTCTAGCCATCTCATTACTTCTATTCTGTCCATGCTGGCAACGATTACACTAGCAGGCGTACAGATTACAGCAACTGCAACCATTATTAGCGTTCTCACCGGGCTTTCAACAGAGCTCGCCATCCTCATCTGCGGCGCGGTACTCGTAATTTACACCATGTCCGGCGGTATGTGGAGCGTTACGATGACGGATGTTATCCATTTCTTCGTCCTCGTTGGTGGCTTCTCCCTCGCGGTGCCATTCGTATTGCACAATGTGGGCGGCTGGGAATCGGTAGTTGCGAAATTGCCGCCTGAACAATTAGGATTTACGAAGGTTGGTTGGAAAACCATCATCGGCCTCATCATTATGTACTTCATGACCTTCTCCACCGGCCAAGAATCCGTACAACGGTACTTTGCAGCGAAGGATGAAAGAACGGCCGTTCTCGGCTCTATCATTTGTGGTATTATCATGGCTCTATTCGCCTTTGTTCCTGCGGTTTTAGGCCTCGTAGCATTGGCTGAGTTTCCGAACATCGAAGCAAACAATGCGGTGGCAACGGTAGCGCTTAACCTCATGCCTCCTGTAATGGCAGGCTTCGTTATGGCTGCGGTCGTGTCGGCTACGCTTTCATCAGGCGCAGGCGACCTCTTAGGTGCCGCAACAGTATTTACCAAGGATATTGTGGAACATCATTTTGGTAAAAGCCTCACTGACGCTCAGCTCACAAATTACAGCCGTCTGTGCGTACTATTCCTTGGCATCATCGCCATCATCATCTCCCTCGTAAGCAAAGCCATCATTCCGATGCTCGTATTTGCTTTCACAATGAGATCCGCTGGCCCATTCGCCGCATTCCTATTAGGCCTCACGTGGAAAAATGCAACAGCAGGCGCTGGCATTTGGTCCATCGTACTTGGCTCCATCGCAGGCGTATACTGGGAATTCGTTGGTAACCCATATGGCATCATGTCCATCATCTTCGGTTCCATCGTCAGCCTCATCGTCTTTGTCGCTGTGGTATTTATTGAAAGATCCATGGGTAAACCACCGGCTCCTCCGGCTATACCTGATGATGTAAAAGAAATATAATCAATTTATTATAATCTGTAACTTAATAATAGACTTAAAAGTGCTATAAAATTACAATTATAAAACCAAAAACTCCTATCGGTGAAAGCCAATAGGAGTTTTTCTTATTTTACAATGACATCATCAAATTGTATGCCATACACGTGTTCATCATAATTTGACGATATATAATAACCTTACTATAATATAAGAAGATAGTCAGACGAGTCGTAACGTCAGGCGCATCTCGAAATTGAAAAAAGATTAGGAAATGGCCTTTCAGTTATCTAGTTACACTAGGCAACGGAGGGCTATTTGTCTTTTGTGAGACAAATAAGCGCTATTAATGCCCCAAAGGCAATAACAACCGTTATTACCTGTAATAAGAGCATGATTATTTCATAATCACTCATAGGCTTATCCCTCCCTTCAATGACGAAGAGAGGCCCAACCTCATCTGACTATCCTAAGTCTATTATAGGACGAACTAATATACGATACAATAAGGAACGAATAATAGGAATATATAGATAAATGTAGCAAAGACCGTACCAAAAGGTACGGCCTTTTATGTATTTCTTTTGCTTATTTCTTTGTCTTTATTTCTGCTTTTCTTCTTAACTCTTTAGCATTTTTAAAATCTAAATATTCCATTATATTGCGTAGTTCAATATGATTATATTTTGCCTTTCCATCCTCATAGGTAAGATGCATATCATATTCATACTGATTGTCTTGTATTAATTGGAATATATGTGATTGTTTACCTGGATTATGTTGATCCATAAGATATGTAGGTACACCGTTATTCCAGACTATGGCCGATTGAATTAGTATATCTCGTAATAAAGGTGATGAAGAACCATAGAGGTAATCCGCAAAAATACGATTAAAGTATCCACTCATTGCACTATCATCATGTACAATAGGACCTCTATCAATAACTAACTCTAACCCTTGACCATAATATACTCGCCTACTATACTCAGAATCAACCTTTTCTTCCGCTTTCAACATCATCCCTTTAGGCAAGCGATACGTAATATTATCCCATTTAACAAGATTACTAATACGTGCTAATTCATCTAACGGCTGGATAGAGGGAATCACGACATTAGCCATTTCTGTTTCTAGTTCCTTTACATTTGGTTGGTGAAATTTACTTAATCCAACAATATAATGTCGATTAGAATCACTATCAAATGTAACATAAGCTAAAATCATAGGACTATCATTTCTTACTGATTCATCACTTATGCTCCAATAGGCCGATTTAAAACCAGGATAAATAAACATACCTTTACGCAATTCGCTATTTTCATTATAGTTGTCCTCAGTTGTTACTATAGTACCTGAAAGCGATGCAAGTGCATAACGGTCTACAGCAAAAGACGTAATACCATCAGACTTTAAAGGAGTAAATATCCCAGTTACAGCTCTAATAGGTGCCGTCATCTTAGCATTAAAGCCATCTTCATGTAGTAGTATGACCGTAGAATCATGAGAAGTCAAATCCATATACTTAACATTTACTTTCTTAAGTGCTTCTGCATCTTCTACACTTATCTTGCGATTACGAACAAGCTCATCTATCTCTTTATATCTAAGCTTAAGTACCTCTTGTATTTCAAAATTAGGCGCTTTACGAATATCACCATAACGATAGTTCTGATACGCATTATCTGGAATACTTGCATCAGCCCCTGGCACAGGTGGTTGCCCTTCAGGAACAGTATACTGCGCCGCATAAATAGGCATGGTAAAAGCTAGCGCTACAGCCAATCCCAACAATATACTTTTTAATTTCATATAACACCTCTCAAACAACAATAAGCACGTTCTCGCATTAGTATAAGTATACTACACTCGTGAGAACGTGCCTATGGATTGACCTATTGTAACATTAAGACTTGCTAGTAATATAGGAACTATAATATAGAAGCTATTATTCTCAACATTGCTTATTATGCATAGTACACATATTGAATATTCATTCTACGTATGTTTTAATGAAGACAAATACCATCCGTTTATGACAAATTAAATATGTATCCATCCTTTATTAGAGAAATTCACTATATTTACGCTACATAATAGGTCTTTACTACCATGCTTATATAAATCTTAAAACACATCATGGTAGCTTTTTTATTACGTAAAGGAGTATAGATGTATGAGTAAGGAGAAATTAGAGTTTGTAGAACCAGTTGATACGAACACAGATAATGAGTATTCTAGAGAGCCTGTCCCGTTAGGAGCAAGGAAATCCTGCTTTTCTCTCACCATCGTTTGGACTGGGTTCGTTTTTCTTGTTACTAGTATGATGGCTGGAGGCGGATTAGCTGCGGGGCTGACTTTCAACGAATTACTATTGGCCATGATTCTAGGGAATATTTTCTTATGTATCATCGCAGGGCTAGTGAGTGTAATCGCCTATAAAACAGGCCTTACCTTTGCCCTTTTGACGAGATACAGCTTCGGTCAGGAAGGATCTAGAATTGCCTCTCTCTTCGTACCTATCGTCAATCTAGGTTGGTACACGATTCAAGCGGCTTTATATGGACATTTTATTGCTCAAGTTTTTAACCTTTCCTACACAGGCGAAATCATTGCGATGATGCTCAGCGCCATTATCATGGGTATCTTTGCAATTCTCGGTATTAAATCACTTGCCGTATTCGGCTATATTGCGATTCCATCTATCGTATTCCTTTCACTAGGAACAGCGGCTCGCTCCGTTCAAACAATTGGTGGCTGGCAAGAATTATTTAACTATGTGCCATTGCAACCTATCGATTTACTGTCAGGCATTACCATCGTTATCGGTACATGGATTTTGTCTACTGCTACATGTATCGCCGATATTATGCGTTATGGTAAAAGCAAGAAAGATGTTATTACAGCGAGCACTATTGGTCTATTAGGCGGCAATACCTTAATGATCAGCTGCGGTGCTATCGCAGGCGTTGCTATGAATGATGGTGACTTAATCAACGTACTACTAAGCTTTGGCCTTGTATTCCCAAGCCTACTATTGTTGACTACAAACATCTTTACCACAAATGGTGCGAACCTCTATTCCACATCATTGAACCTAGCAAATTCTTTCAAACTAAACAGAAATATTATGCTAGCCGTGCTCATTGCTATCTCTGCATTAGCAACAATGACACAACCATATAAAATCGACTCCCTCTTTGTATTCTTAAGTACACTAGGCATTATCGTGCCGCCACTATGCGGTATTATCTTAGCAGACTTTTACCTGGTTCATCGCGGAAAATATATCGATTACAACAAAGCGACTTTCAAAAAATGGAATCTAGTTCCATGGATCACATGGGCCATCGCATTAGTCTGTGTTAAATTCATACCATTTGGACTGGCTTCGCTGAACGGGATTGTAATCGGAGCCCTACTGTACGCACTCATTACGTATATTGTTAAACCTAATGTTGTTAGTGAAAGCAAAGGGTGATTATCATGGCAATTCATAAACTATCTGCTATACTAGGCACAATCATTATGGGCATCGGATCCTTTATTACCTGCCTAGCCACAAGTGAAAGCGCCATTACCCTTGGTAACGGCATGCTTGTAGTGAGCATTATTATGATGGGATTTGGATATTCGAAATGGCAACCGTAAAAAATTAATATTTATATAAAATAAGAAAAAGCACTATCTACAAATAATAAGATAGTGCTTTTCTGACCCCATTGGGGATTATTTAATTTAACACCACGTATGCTGCAGTTGGAATTCCTAAGCGCTATTATGATATGTTTCCGTCCCCATTAGGGGATTATTTAATTTAACTATAGTGTTTGTTTTGAGTTTGGTTTTATTTGTCAGCAGGTTTCCGTCCCCATTAGGGGATTATTTAATTTAACTGGCTGTCCTATTTCCGATGAGAGCGGTTGTATCGCTGATGGTTTCCGTCCCCATTAGGGGATTATTTAATTTAACCAGTGAAAAAGCACTATTAAAAGCTAACTTAGAACAAATGCAAGTTTCCGTCCCCATTAGGGGATTATTTAATTTAACTAATAGTATGCATTGAAACCGAACGCTCTGTCGCTAAACATTCGTTTCCGTCCCCATTAGGGGATTATTTAATTTAACTACAAATAATATTAGTAGTGGTCAATATAGAGAGAATGCAAAGGTTTCCGTCCCCATCAGGGGATTATTTAGTTTAACCGAAAGCAATGGTTGGAAAGTTGGTAAAAACTCCATGAAAAAATTTCCGTCCCCATCAGGGGATTATTTAATTTAACTGAAGGGGATAAATTATCGTTCAAATTATCTTGTCCAATCAGTTTCCGTCCCCTAATGGGGATCATTTAATTTAACGTGGTACTGGTGAATCCACTATTGATGCAGCTATTAAGAAAGTGTTTCCGTCCCCTAATGGGGATTATTTTATTTAACATTTCAACGCTTTCGCTTTTGCGGTATCCGCATTTAAAAGTAGTTTCCGTCCCCTAATGGGGATTATTTTATTTAACATGATAGAGACCTTAGAACATAAGGCAAGTGATGAAAATCGGTTTCCGTCCCCTAATGGGGATTATTTTATTTAACAGGAGTATTATTATGGGCTTATTAATTCAACGCGTTGCGGAAGGTTTCCGTCCCCTAATGGGGATTATTTTATTTAACAAGCGTGTTAATGATGATTGATAGCGTTTATTGCTACCCTGGTTTCCGTCCCCTAATGGGGATTATTTTATTTAACTTTTTGACGGTCATAAAACTGAAGAAGTTACACTTGAAAACTCGTTTCCGTCCCCTAATGGGGATTATTTTATTTAACCCTGTCTTTGAAACAACAGATATTTACTAGTTCCAAAATGCAAAAAACGGCGGAGATTGTAAATCCACCCCAAAAGGCACTTTAGCGAGCTAAAATAATGCCATTTAACCGCGCCACTATCACAACGGCGCAGATTCGATTCTCAAAAGATTAAATCTAGGTCTATTATAGCACATCACTAGCATTAATGAAAAACATATGAAAATAGAGCCACCTTATATAAGGTAGCTCTATTGAGGTGCCATATGTAACTTATTTTCAATAATTCATCTGCTCCCGCAGTTCTATTTATTTTCTTATACGCCCATCCTCCTTTTCCAAATTCCTCTCCACCCGCCTATTTCTACTTTCACCGTCCAACGAATTATCTCGTTAGGTCTCTCCAGGCGATAAATAGTTCGGCCACGACTTGAGGGTTTTGGCTGAGTTTGATGCGGGCTAGCATTTTTCTCACGTAGTTGCAGTGTTCTAGCATCGCTTCGTTCAGTTTGTGTTTAACATGACGCGGGGATTGGTACACCAAGATGGGTGCAAAGTCCGCCACATGAATATAGCTCGTATCGGGTTCCGGACCTTCCGTAACGATATATTCATAGGGTATAGCCACGTTAAAGAGGCCGTACACCACGTCCTTGCCGATAGGGCGGCGACATTTAATATGAGCAAAGGTTAGATGCGGACCATAGGTTTTAGGCGCGGTATAGCTACTGCGTCGACCGTCGCTGGTCATGATGTAATTGGGTCTCAGCCCTTCCTGCATCGCTAGCTCTCGCGTAATCGTGCGCATCGGCAGATGAACCATTTCTTCGCGACCATCCACAAAATAACACTTCGTACTGTCCCCACCACTAGGTTGATAGGTAGGAATAAAACAAACAATGTGATTCTTTGGATTCGTATAGATCAAATCCAAATCTTCTCCCTTAGATAGCCGAGCGGCCATCAAATCTGTTAGTTTATCATCTATTGCCATGGAATCCTCTCCAATCTAATCAGGAACATTCCTTTCAACAATACAATGAACACGTGTTCTGTGAAAGCAGATTAGCATGCTTTAATCTGCTGCTGACTTAATTGTATATCAGCCTGTATAATTTGTAAATATATATACAAAACTATAGAAATTTACGTATATTTAAAGACTTTATGATCTTGTAAAAGTTATATATACCTTGATGTGTCATTATTTTCTCATTTAGATTGAGAATTGCATATTTTATGTATATTTGTTAATCGAGATTAAAAGAAATATGCAATATATAGGATATAAATAAGAAATTAAATTATAATAACTAATGTACACGCAAGTGTTCAAAGTCCGTACTCAAATACCTGCGCAGCTTCCGAATGGCTCGTTCGTGGCGCCGTTGGATGGCTTGGCGGCTACAGTTCAATTCTTCACTAACCGATACCAAGCTTTGGCACTCACCGTAGACACGGCGCAGTAGGTCTCGTTGATCAGGAGACAATCTACCTAAGGCCCATACGAGGCGCGCACGAAGCCTATGCTCTTCATCGGCACTCATCACCATATCCGCCACATTCTCGCCAGATGCGAAGATATCCATGCCAAAGGCGACGTCTCCATCATCGGTGGTGCGATCTGGGATGTGAATTTCACGGCGATAACGCAATCGTTCACGCTTCCAGTACCGCATGTAACCGTACATGATGCCAGCTTTCACAAAGCCTGGGAACGGTACGGCCCCATTCAAATCAAAGCTATAAATCGATTCTATGAGGATGGCCCAAAGATAGCTCTCTACGTCCTCGCGGAACTCGCGGTTTCCCATGCGATTCGTATAGTGCAAGATGAGCGGTCGATACCTGCGACAAAGCTCGATTTGTGCCGCATCATGACGAAGCTCGTCAACGGACCAAGGCTGATACCCTACCGTCTGAATCCGCATATTCGGCTTTTGACAGATGGACACGAGGCTCTTGTCCGACAAGGACGATAAAACTTGATGACCACAGACGAGGGTCTGTAATTTCAATTCCTCTGGAATACTTTCCCTAGACTTATTAGCTTTCGATAGTAAAGAATGAGATGGTAATGCTTGTGTTTCTAGCTTTTCTGACTGATAATTGTCACGTTGTAAGTTTGCAGTTTTAATACATGTTCTTTGTACTAAAGGTTCTTTGTTTGTATATAACATAAATCCCCTTTCCTGCCATGGCATAGCGCTTATGTACACAATACCGCGGAAAGAGTGTTTTGACAAATTGGCAATTCCTTGGAATTTCCCTATATTCTGTTATATTTGAACCTTAATTTCCATCCACAGTACACCATACGTATGCGATTCAAAGGGTAATTGCTGAAAATATATTATTACTAAAAATGACACCACATACGCAATGTGGTGTCATTTTTTAGAGGAAATATACTATCATTGGTTAATAGTATTCAATCTTTAGGTAGTAGTATTCAATCTGAAATTGTCTGATTAAATCGCAATACACGCGGCTTGGACAAAGTCCTTTAGCTGCGGTTTTACATGATTATAATATACATCAGCGCCATAACCGCGCACGATATCGCCCCAGTATTTATATACATAGCGATACCAGAAATGGAACATACTGTTCGTGAAATGGTAATCAGCGTACTTTGCGTTCCCACGGCTACTTGCCTGAATACGACCTACGAGCCCCATCGACATGAGATCGTTCAAACGAGATGTAAAGGTACCACTTTTAATTTGACTTTCTTGTAAAAGCTCCACGTAGTACGGTCTTTCCAAGCTAGCAAGACCTGTTAAAATGGCATTGGCACCGGTTATATTCTTCATATCTCGATGCAAGATATATTGTGTTTCTTCAAAGAGAGCTCCCGTTACTGAGAAGAACAAATTAATAATATTCGTATCGATGCTTTCACCATTATCAAAGTATTGCACATAGGCAGGTAACCCACCGGTTACGGCAAAAACAGTGCGCAAATCATCCTTTGCATAGTGAAGGCCCAAGGATTTCATATCAACTAAGGAAAATGGTTTCACTTCAAGATATTCGGACACGAAAGGCCCGATGAGGCTACGATCGCCAATGATGCGGCCATCGAGCTGTTCCAGACCATTAGCCATCAATATGATATTCAAACGGCTCGTATCTTTGTAGGTATCTAACAAATCGCGCAAGTGAATGGGAAACTGAGGAACTGCTTCCACCAAGGATGGATAATCGTCAATCACCACAGTCTGAGGTGTTTTCACACTGCTTTCAAAAAGTCTCACAAAAGCCTGCTGCAAACTCTCTACAGGCTCGAATGTATCTTGAGCATTAACAGGAACAAAACGTGCCTCAAGAGCTCTATTTATATCAGCTACATGGACGGATTCATTAGCCATGCGCCCCGCCAAATATATCGCCTTATGACGGCGCACAAGTTGCGAAGCCACATAGGATTTACCACTGCGATGAGGACCATATACAACACATAAACTCATTTGGCCCATTGCAATTCGGGACTGGATACGCTCTATAATTTCAGCACGTCCCACAAAATTCATATACTCACCTCCAACTATTTACGGAAATTATTATATCATAATTTTAAATCATTATTAAACTTTTTTTCATATAGTTAACATAGCTTTTTATTATGTTAATTTTTTTACGCATCAAATCAGAGCTTTTATGCGATACGTATTGCCTTACCATCATAAAAGGCCTTATGATTACTTTATTCCCAGATACGTTTGATATCAACATATCCTATAAGGCATGGTTATATAACTTATACATTATAAGATATACATATTAAATTATAGATTTTAATTTATATAGTTTAATCTATATAATTTAATCTATATAGTTTAAAAATGACGTGCTAACCAAAAGGTATAGCACGTCATTTGCATATTAAGCATATTAAATTATTACTGAATTTTCTTATACTAAGTCTATTAATGGTAAATATCTAACTTGTAAATATCTAATTCGTAAATTCCTGATTACAAAATCTGATATTCCTAAATATCTTATGGATCAATTTGCGTTTGCATTTTCATCAATAAGATGCGCTTAACCGATTCATTGAGGCGCTCGGTCGTAATCGTTCCATCCGCCACCGCTTGCGTCAGCGCACGATGGACTTCATCGATATGAATCGTATCCGCATCAACAAGAATAAGATCACTGCCTGCCAAAATAGAGGCCACAGCGTAATCGCCTATCTTTTGGTTAGATTGCAACGCACCCACATCGATACGATCCGTCATAACGATACCCTTATAACCGAGCTCCTTGCGAAGCCAACCGTCTATAATCGGCTTAGAGGAACTCGCCAAGTGTTCGTTATCGATAGCAGGAATCTGGATGTGACTCATCACAAGCATATAGCTATTCGCCGTCGTCTGCGCAATGAGCCGTTTAAAGACGGCTACATCATTATTGCTGAGATACGCTTTCGCCTCATTAGCTGAGCCAAAGGACGCATCCCCTAAGGTCACTGCCGGAAAGTAGTTATAAGCGGACCACATATGATTAATTTGGTAACGCTCCACCATGGCAAGGTTTATGTGACCTGCCCACGTGGGGTCCGATGTATAGGACATATTCGGTACACCAAGGTTAGCATTAGGTCCAATAACCAAGTTAAAGCCCATATCCCGCATTTCAATAGCAGATCGCGTGGCCAAGTTAATGATACGATCCATAGGCAATTGCCCCCATCGATTGGGCTTCGGCAACCGCAAGAAACTTTCATTCCCATGCAATATGCGATCACGATGCACCGCAATATAAGGTGTCACCATGCTAGAGGTTATCGCTGTTTGCATAATATCACTGGTGAAAGTTTTCACTTGGTTCTTATTAATAAGATTTTCATTCGTTAGCATAACGCCACTGACACGGTATTTTCGGATCACATCCTTTTGGGATTGTCCTATCGTACTACCATGAAGGCTGATCATCATCAGCTGCCCCACCTTATCCTCTTGAGACATAGCCGCAATCCAAGTGTCCACCTTTTCAGACACAGGTTTGTTGGACTCCAGGACGGCACGGTACGATACGGTTCGTACCGTTTCTTGTTCTGCCTGACTCTCATGTTGGCATCCAGTTGTACCAACGACAGCAACTAGTAAGGCGAGGCCACTCAGGACCCGCCGAAAAAACTGGTTCATCTCTCCTAAAAGCTCCTTAATGCTTACGCAATATTATGAATATTATGGGCTTTCTATGTTGCTCTCCCAATGCAACACCCATAAGTCCCCTCTTGATCCGTACAGTATATTTTTATATTATACACTAAATGATTCATCTTTTCCTCATAATAAAATAATTTTTTTATACTGAATTATTATAATAAAGTTATACAGTAAAAATATGTGAATTTTGAATAATTATATAAAAAAATCCTACGAATCGTTTAAAAAGTGACCGCACTGTAACAAAAGGCTACGTGAATATCAAGTCACTCATGACCCGTAGGATTTTCTATTTTATGTTGTTGTACCCTAAATAGCTAACGCTACTATGAGTGTATAAGCATTTAATTTCTTTATAACAGCCTGCTGTTTGAGTAATCGACTATTATTAACCTTTAAATTTTTCTTTATTTACTGGCCACATCGTCAACACCAACTTTTACCATATTTAAGCAATCGGCTATCATTAGCCTTTGAATTTAGGGGATGTTGGACATGTTTCAGGTGTTACGTCTTTACGAGTACCAAGAACCGCGCTGCGATCTGTGTAGTGTGTATGTAAAAGTTCGTGTGCCTTATGGCCCAATGGTTCGCCCAAGAAATCTTTGTACAATGTTTGGATTTCTTCATTTTCATAGGACGCAACCCATTTGTAGTTTTCGTCAGCTTCATAAAGACCGCCGATACGGGCTTCCTTAGTTTTAACTGCTTGCGGCAATTTAGTGCGCGGTTGGCCACCGCCACCAATACAGCCACCTGGGCATGCCATAACTTCGATGAAGTCGTAGTGTTTACCGCTATCTTTCAATGCATTCAAGAAGTCACGTGTATTTTTACCGCCATGAACAACAGCAACAGACAATGTTACGTCATCACCCAATTGAACAGTTGCCTCTTTTACGCCTTCCATACCGCGAACGTCCTCGAGGTGAGTCAACGCATATGGAGGTGGCTCTTTATCAGTGATGAGTTTGTAAGCCGTACGCATCGCAGCTTCCATAACACCACCTGTGTTACCGAAGATGATGGATGCGCCAGTTTCCATGCCGATTAAGTCGTCAAATTGAGATTCTTCTACTGTGTTGAAGTCAATATGTTCCTCTTGAATCCAACGGATGAATTCACGAGTTGTGATGGAAATATCTGTGTCCATGCCAAGAGATTCATCATTGTGGTAACGAGCCGCTGCATTTTCTTCTTCCCGTTTCGTTTCTGCTTTTTTAGCCGTACAAGGGTTTACAGATACGGATACGATCTTACGAGGATCGATGCCTTTTTTCTCTGCAAAGTACGTTTTAATCATAGCCGCTTCCATAGCGATACAAGAACGTGTGGAAGACAAGTTAGGAATCAATTCAGGGAAATAGATTTCCGCAAAGCGTACCCACGCTGGGCAACAGCTTGTAAACTGAGGAATTTGACCACCGTTTTTAAGGCGTTCCACAAGCTCGGATGCTTCCTCCATAATGGTTAAGTCCGCACCAAAGTTAGTATCTACTACATAGTCTGCACCAAGTTTACGCAAGGCACCAACCATTTTGCCTTCCAAGAATGTACCTGGTTCATAGCCAAAGCCTTCACCGATGGATACACGAACTGCTGGAGCTGTTTGGATTACGACGATTTTCTCAGGATCAGCAAGGGCTGCTTTTACCTTTTCAAGCTCGGATTTAGCATGCATGGAGTCGAATGGGCATGCTGCCGCACATTGACCGCAATGGATACATACAGGCACATCGCCGTTTGCATCAAGGTCGTAGTAATCAAGTACGCTCATTACATCCGCACAAGCGCGACGGCATAACGTACAGTTTTTACACTTGGAAATGTCGTGATAAATGGATGGATTGTCGAGTGCAATCGGCACGCGTTTATCGATAAATTCGTATTGAGACATGAGGACCTCCTCTAACAAACTATAACTACCAAACCTATTGGGGCAAAATATGCCAAACTACGGAGCACTGCGCCCAAGCCATACTTCTGCATCTTACCTATAGTATACGCTATGGTGAAAGTTTATACTATGTAGAATTGTTACACTTTTGCACAAAATCTCCAAAAAAGTGTAATGTAAATCACATTTTAACATAGAATAATGAATAATTCATCTATCTTAAGGGCGTTAACTAACGTGCCTTAATAAGTGACTTACTTATTAGCACTATAAAAACTAATGGCTTAATTGTTAATACTATAAGAACTAAAACAAAATTATATTGTACATAAAAACGCACGTTCTTCTAAAGAACGTGCGCAAGTGAAGCTTTCACAAAATCATTCAATCTAGACAAGCCTGTACTAATCAACAGTGTACTGTCTATAGGATTCAATTATTTACCGCCCCAAATAAGTTGGAATACAGCGTACGCAGGCGTACCTGGCTCAACTTTACGGCTATTTTTATTAACTTGTTCCTCTTTCACAACATAACCTTGTGGGTTATAAAGAGTCACCTTAAGATCCTTAACTTCCCGTTTTTTATGATTGAACTCTTCAGTCACGATGTAGTGGTAACCTTCGTAGTCCATAGCTTTAATGTCCATTACCGCTTTTTTATCATCTTTTTTAACGGAATCATTGTCGATAGACCAAGTAACACCATTACTATCAGTGCCTACTGTATACCAATTAGCCGCATCAACACTACCAATACCGCCGATTAATAATGCACCTGCTGCCAAAACAGCTGCCAATGTTTTTTTCATATTAATACCTCTCAAAGAAAATACAAAAATATACAAATTAGTATATAAGGGAAAACTAAATGTTATATGAAAACTATCTCTATCAACCCACAACATGATAATTCATCTTCTCTTAATTTCGAAAGAAGCGATAGAAATTTGGCATAAGTTGAGTAACTAACTCTGTCGGTTCATATAAAACAAACTTCTTCACTTTTCTTGCTTTCAATAACTTTGCATCTTTTAAAATTTGTAAGTGTCTCGATACACTTGAATCAGTCATTAATAAAATTTGTGCTAAAGACTGCGTCGTACATGGTTTCTCCAAAATATAGTTCATAATTTGTAGCCGCACTGAATCACTCAAAGCTTTAAAAATAGTAACTAATTCCTCCGGCGTGGAGTTATAGTAACTTGGTTGCTCCATAATATCATAAGTAATAGCAATTCCTTGATTAAAAGGTTCAACAAACAGATGTGGCCAAATAAAATAGCTTGGTAACAACATAATAGAATCGCTATCCTTTAAATGAATCTCTTGGTCAAAAGGTTTAATAATGGATAAGGCATCTTTTTCCCAATGGATTCGATCAATTTGTAAATGATTAAACATCTCTATAAAACCTTTTTCCCTCAAAAATGAAGATTGCTTTTGTATTTCAATTAAAAGCTTTTGCTCAATTGATTTTTCTTTCCAAGTATCATCAAAAATTGATTTTCTATACCAATCAATAAAAGAAAAAAGTCTCCTGTAAACACTTGTAGCATTTCGTCTCAAATCTTTAAGCAATTGATCATTTTCATTTAAAGAAAAATCTTTCCACTCTAGTCCTTTAGCTAATGTTGGAATAAAGGCATTTTCTCTATCATCTACTATTCTCTCCAAATACTCAATTAATCGAATAGTTGAATAATTAGCAAGAAATTCCTTTAAATTTTGTATTTCCTCTTCAATCGTTGTCATATGAGAGCGAAAATTACAAAGCAAAATAGGAGAGACCCCAAGTTCATAAAAAAGTTGGAAATAATGAAGATTCTCATAAAATTCTTCAGTAAGTTTATCTTGTATCTCAATCACCCAGTCAATATTAGTTCCATGATGGCGAGGATTTAGAAGAACATGTAAACTTCTAAAAAGTTCATTTAGAGGGGAATACACAAATTGTATTCTTTGTATCAACGTTTCATTTGTTTTCAAAGCATAATCGCTAAACCGAATTCTAATAGCCATAAACATCCTCCTGAACGATTCGATATTTTTTGAATCGTTTGATTATAGACTTTAGACTTATTATATTATACTTAATAGTTTTAAAGAAAAGGAGAAATCTTTATGAATAAACAATTGCAAGATTTACTCATAACAATTGTTGCAGGTATGGGAATGTTATTATCCACTCTCGATACAGGAATTATCAATATAGCATTACCCTTTTTAAAAGAACAGTTTCAAACTTCAACTGATATTGCAGCCTTCACAATAACTGGTTATACTTTAGCTTTAGCTATCTCTATCCTACCTTTAGGCGTATTAAGCGATAAATTTGGAAAATTAAAAATTTCTTATTTAGGATTCATGCTTTTTGGTCTGAGTTCTCTATTTTGTGGCTTAATTAACAATATCAATTTATTGATTATTGGACGAATTTTTCAAGGCATAGGAGCCGCTGCTTTACAAGCTACTTCTGCCGCACTAATTACAACTTTAGTGTCTGAAAAACGTAAAAATAGCTCTATTGGTATTCTAGGAATTATGATTGGTCTAGGCCCCATCCTAGGGCCTTCTTTAGGCGGGATTATACTTTCTTTAAGTTTCTGGCAACTTATTTTTTTGATAAATATTCCTTTTGTAATTCTCGGAATTGCATGTAATAATTTCCTTCTCAATAAACTCTCCGAAAAAAACAACAACCGACAATTAGATATGCTTGGAATTACTATAAACACTCTCATGTTAGTTTCTCTCTTATTAGGATTATCTTTATTAAACAAATCACATCTATTTGTAGTTGGTATAATCCTGATACTATCTAGCTTGTTGCTCGGAATTATATTTTACTATGTGGAACTTAAGAACAAACACGCACTTATCGATATCAAAGGATTAAAAAATAATCCTCAAGTAATCTCTTACCTTTTTCAAACAGTTACTTTTGGCTTTGCCTCTGCAATGATCTTTTTACTTCCCCCCTTCATTTTTGAACAATCATATCATCTAGAAGTGGGGCAAACTGGATTTCTTGTTCTAGGAGCTCCTACAGGGCTGGTGCTTTTTTCAAGAATATCCAGTAAAATCAATAACGGCAATAAAAATAAGCTATTTAGCCATATTGGTCTAAGTATTATTATCATATCCTTGATTTTTCTCTTACTGATCAATCCTAACTGGCCTTATCAACTCTTAACATTAGGATTATTCATCTACGGTATTGGTGGAGGATACTTTCAACCTGCTAATATTGCCAGTATTATGCAAGCCAGTCCTATGGAAATCCAAGGAAGTACAGGAGCTTTGCAACGAATGCTGCAAAATGTTGCGATTTCAATCGGTTCAGCTATTGGTGCAACTTGCTTAAATATCTGGTCAAATGATTTATTATTAGCAACTCGAATTGGATGGGGAATTACACTAATTCTGGTTATTATAAGTTTAAAAGAAGTATTTAAATTTTCCCATCATAATAGTTAATACAATCTAATCCAGAGGCTGTAATTAAAACTAAGTTTTAATTACAGCCTCTTTGTCATATCTATTCAATAACACACCTACCTAAAACAAAAACACACTCACCTTGGAATATTCTCTCTGTATGAAAAAAATGAATCTGACACGATTGAATATGAATATTCGCTCTGTAAGAGTACTAATAATATAGAAAGCCCCGAACTATTCTGAAAACGACTTAGGTCACTATGGAGGCTTTCAGGATAGTTCGGGGCTACTTATACGTTCTGAGTATCTAAATAGACAGAGCGAATATCAGCTTCTATTAAATTGTTGGATTATTTACCCCATAGGGCCTGCATAACTTCCGCCCCCATGGTATCCGGTTCAATTTTTGTAGGTTTTTGTGCTTGTTTACTGGATAGCAATGCTATACCAGCATTGCTATATACTGTTGTATCAAGTTCTGTCCATGTTTTTTCTTTGCGATCGATTCGTACTGTGTAGATATATGTAAAGCCTTCTACATTGTTAATTTTAACAAGTACTGTAGCCGCATCATCTGTCTTATATACAGAAGAGTTGTCAATAAACCATGCCGCATCGTCAGCATCAGCATCGATATAGTACCAGTCAGCAGCACTAGCTTGACCAAAGCCACCTACAAAGAAAACCCCTGCTGCAAACATAGCAGCTAACCATTTTTTCATTTTTAAACTCCTCAACACTAGAGGCGACCATCTAAGATGATCGCCCATGGTTACTTAATAGTTATATAGTGTTTTATATTATTCTACTTCTTCTTCGATTTCAGCGCCTGGAATAACAGCAATACTAGCTACCTTATCACCTTCGTCGAGGTTTTGTGTTTTCACACCAGAAATAGCTTTGCCCTTCTTCACAGCGATGTCATTCATATTGAAACGGATGATTTTGCCTTGCTCAGAAATAAGCATAACTTCGTCATCGTTATGAACAACCTCTACGGCTACTACATCACCAGTTTTGTTCGTAATCTTGAAGTTCTTAGAGCCTTTACCACCACGTTTTTGCAATGTGTAAGCTTCCGCATCATTGCGTTTACCAAAACCTTCTTCAGAGATAGTAAACACTTGTGCTTCACTTTCATCAGTATTAAGAACACCAGCGCCTACAACTACGTCGCCTGCATTCAATTTAATGCCGCGTACGCCGTGAGCCGCCCGTTTCATGAGGCGCACATCGTGCTCGCTGAAGCGAATAGCGATACCCAACTTAGTGCCAATCAAGATATCTTGGTTGCCAGTCGTTACGTTAACGGAAATCAAACGATCGCCTTCGTCGAGGTTAATTGCATTGAGGCCAGAACGACGGATATTGCGGTATTCTTCAATAGCCGTACGTTTTACAACGCCGAACTCAGTGACCATGAATAAATTTACATCTTCATGAACCCGTTCAAGGTCGATCATAGTCGTAACGGATTCGCCTACCGCGAGTGGCAATACGTTAACCATAGCGGTACCGCGAGAGTTGCGAGAGCCTGCTTCCGGCACTTCGTATGCCTTGAGGCGATATGCACGGCCTGTAGATGTGAAGAATAACAATGTATTATGGGTCCGCACATGCATAATTTGCGTTACATAATCGTCTTCCTTCGTCTTCATGCCGATAACACCAGCACCGCCTTTATGTTGGTTACGATATACGTTCGCATTCATCCGTTTGATATAACCTTGCTTAGTCAAGGTTATAACCATTTCTTCGTCAGCAATGAGGTCTTCTACATCAAGGTCGGACGTATCGATGGTGATTTCAGAACGACGAGGGTCGCCGTATTTCTTCTTCATATCATCGAGTTCGTCTTTGATAATTTGTCGTTGACGCGCTTCGCTAGCCAAGATAGCTTTCAAATCTTCGATCAATGCCAACAATTCCTTGTATTCCTCTTCGATTTTCTCGCGTTCCAAGCCTGTTAAACGACGTAAACGCATGTCGAGGATGGCTACCGCTTGTTTCTCTGAAAGCCCGAATTTTTGCATTAATGCATTGCGTGCAATTTCGTCAGTTTGGGAACTGCGGATTGTAGCGATTACTTCATCGATGTGGTCGAGGGCAATCAACAAGCCTTCCAAGATGTGAGCACGAGCTTCGGCTTTATTAAGCTCGAATTGAGTGCGGCGTACGATAACATCTAGACGATGATCTAAGTAGTAACCCAATACTTCTTTCAAATTCAATACGCGAGGATGACCGTCCACAAGGGCTAGCATAATCACGCCGAATGTTTCTTGAAGTTGAGTGTGTTTATATAATTTGTTAAGTACGATGTCTGGTTGCACATCAGCCCGCAATTCGATAACGATGCGCATACCTTGGCGGTCAGATTCATCACGAAGTGCTGTGATGCCATCAATAACCTTGTCACGGCTCAAGTTCGCAATTGTTTCGATAACGCGAGCCTTATTCACTTGGTACGGAATCTCAGTCACTACGATTTTATGCTTGCCCTTAGACATCTCTTCGATGGTTGCACGAGCACGCATTTTAACGCTACCACGACCTGTGGAATACGCTTTTTTGATGCCTTCTCGGCCCAGAATGAGTGCACCAGTCGGAAAGTCTGGACCCTTAATAGCAGTCATCAATTCATCTACAGTCACATCCGGATTGTCGATGAGCATCGCTAGGCCATTACATACCTCGTTGAGGTTATGTGGTGGAATATTTGTCGCCATCCCTACGGCGATACCGCTGGAACCATTGATGAGAAGATTAGGAATCTTCGCTGGCAATACAGTTGGTTCTTGCAAGCTTTCATCATAGTTCGGCATGAAATCAACAGTTTCCTTGTCGATATCGGCAAGCATTTCCGTTGTAATCTTCGCCATACGTACTTCGGTATAACGCATCGCAGCGGCACTATCGCCGTCGATGGAGCCAAAGTTACCGTGACCGTCAACCAAAAGGTAGCGCGTATTAAAATCCTGTGCCAAACGAACCGTCGCATCGTAAACGGAGCTATCACCATGTGGATGATACTTACCGAGTACGTCACCGACGATACGAGCGGATTTCTTGTACGGTTTATTTGGCGTCATGCCTGTTTCGTGCATCGCATACAAAATACGACGATGTACTGGTTTCAAGCCATCGCGCACATCTGGAAGCGCACGCATAACGATTACGGACATTGCATAATCGATGTACGCGTTCTTCATTTCTTTATCAATCTGAACGGGATGAATATTCCCGTGGGACCATTGTTGGTCTGCCACAATCTCACCTCATTTTACTAACACTGATACTAATTCATCATATAATTATAGCATTTTTGCGTATATAACGCTATATTTTGTAAAAGTTCCTTCCCATTACATGGCCCAATTGTACAACTGTTGCATAGCTATAATTAATTCTATAAAATATAGTAACCTCTATCTCTTATTTAATGAGCCGCATGTTGTATCATATGATCTAAAATGCTAACAAAGTCTCGTTCTACAGCCGAAGTGTCGTTACCAGTACTACCAATACCTGTTAACATGGTTTCTTTCCAATCATTTTTTGCCATAAATCGAAAGGCGATCAAATACTTAGCTTTTGTTTTGTCCGCTTCTCCTTTTGGTAGATAATAAAAGCCTACGCTTCTATCAGAACGAGGATGCAATAACGCTGGGTTGTCTTGCGGTTTATACAGGCTATATATAGATTTCATAAAGGTTAGAATATCTCCACCCTTTACAGATTCGTCTACAAAGATAATCTCATCATATGTGAATAGAGATATCTTATTAGTACCTGCCACACGTGTTGCTTTAGACTTAGCTAGCTCCAAGGCTTCCTCGTGCGTCGCCATCCGCATGCCATACTGCTTAGCACGTTCCACTAACGAACCATTCAAATGAACTAAATACGCTTGTGAATACGCAAAATCCGCATCATTTTTTCGCTCGCCACCAGGAGCCGGCAATGTTGGCCACTTGACTACAGAATTTGTAGTAAAAGAAATACCATTACTTTCATCATAAAACACATACACATTTCGCTGGAATGGCTTCTCCTTCTCCACCACAGATGACTGAAGAACAAGATTCGGATGCACAACCGAAAACTCCTTCTCCACGCTAGACTTGATATCCTCTGGTGTAGCAGGATCACCATTCTCCGTCGTCCAAATGAAAGAACAACCACTCAACACTACACTACAAACACCAACGATACCTAACAACACAAACTTAACAAACAACCTCATACACAAAACCTCCCCTCTCTCTATGTAGAAACTATAGAATGAATATGCTGGGATAACTATGGATAGGACTATATTATTATTGATGGGACACCTCTATAGCTAGTGTTTTAAAAAGTGCTATTACCTATTGATGAGCGACTTAGGTCACTATGGAGCGAAGAGATAGGTAATAGCACTTTTTAATTAATTACGTATATAGTTCTCGGGCCCCATCAATAATAATTACCTATTAACTAGTTCATCTAGCATATTCATCCTGTAATTTTCTATTACGTTCATAAAGAATTGATTGTGTATCGGATTTTCGCTCATTCCGAATAGATGGCTATTGCATTCACAGTCGCTACACCCAAAGTTCGGTACATTCCATTCCGCAATAGCTCGCACCGCATCAGCAAGAGCACATTCTACGTCAATTTTGGTTAAATCTACATCTGTGCTTTCACGAGCAGCCGGAGCATCGTCAGAGAGTTTACCTTTACGCCGTTCTTGAGCAGAAGTTGTCATAGCCTGCGGCCTCCCACTAGTACGAATCGGCAAGCCCGCTATCATTTCACAGTGACCGCGGAAGTAATCTAGATGCCAATGCATTTTCTTCCGTTTTCGTTTATGACGTTCAATGCGTTTCGTTAAATTTGCCTTCGCGGAACCAACGTACATATAGTAACCAGGTTTGAAATGCATCATCCCTTTAGAACCTATTTCGAGATCTAAATCGTGATCGAGGTGCATGACCATCACATACACGCCACTATCATGAGCCTCTGTGTCGAGGATACTACTAGGATAGGAACATTCATGTGTCACCGTAGGCATGGTGAAAGTCTCATCCCACGCCACAGCAACGGCTTTCCAATCTAATGAAGGTGCCACCTCTTTAAAGGTTTTGGCAAATTCCAAATCCGTATGATAATCTGGCAAGAACCACTGCGCTTGGTCCCATTGTACGAGGAATAGAACACCCGTGTGGTAGCCTTCATTTTGTAATTCTTTCAGATGCAATAAATGCTTGCGCCCTCGCTCTGTAATGGCATCAGGGAACATGGCTCCCATCTTGGAGAACAAGGTACAAGATTTAACCTCTAGTAAAAACTCAGCCCCCTTATCATTGGTGAGGAGCAAGTCAAAGCGAGATGATGTGCCGTGTAGTTTAACCGTATACTCCCGTCTCACTACGCGCCACTCCTCCCAACCAGGGATACATTTATTTTCAATCAAATGTTGCGCCACATCGTTGCTGTAGTTTGTATCGAGCATGATAACAACGCCATCGCGCTCGATGCCTACCACGCGATATTTCGTCTTCGCATCCGGTTTATCGTGAGGCACGATGTACATCGTTACCCCCGTAAACAAGAGCTCCCACATGCGGCCCGGATTTGGCAAATGAGCGAGTACCCTTTCACCATTCAAATCTAAAGTCACCACAAAACGGTTCGGGCGACCTATGTATGTTGCTTTTAAAATAGTATCGTAAAGGACTTTCATCGTTTCTCCTACATCAAGAACACTCTATATGTCTATTATACGATATGTAACCTTGGGTTTCATCTGTAAACAGTATCGTATATAATGATAGTTAGTAAACAATCAATAATTAATATTAAAAAAGTTCTATTTTTGTAGCTTGAGTTACATTATTGTTTGTTAAAATGGTTTATACTAAGAGCGTCGGGTCAGTATTCTAAATACCCATACTGATCATTACGCCGGGTTTTGATGAGGCATCGCCTAGTTGATCTCATCCCACTTGTCCGTATATATGTGCGAAGCTTTCACAAAACCCTAGGGCGTAAATAATTAATATATAAAGAGTTTTATAGATTAACTAAGTAGTTTTAGCCACTATTCTCCGCAGAGAGGGCTCGAGAAAGGATTTAATATGGCACAAATTGCAGCAAATTTACAACGCATAAAAAACGGTCAACGCCGTTATGCAATTACACCTCGCGTTCCTGCAGGTTTCATTCAACCAGATCAATTACAAAAATATATCGACGTAGCGAATGAGTTCGGCGCTGTTCTTAAATTAACTGGCAGCCAACGCATTATGATTACGAATTTGAAAGCAGAAGACGTAGATAAAGCATGGGAAATGCTTGGCATGGAGCCAGCATACACTGTGTCCAACCGCGTGCGCAGCGTAAAAATCTGCCCAGGTACTACCTTCTGTAAACGTGCTAAACAAGACAGCGTACACCTTGGCATGCAAATCGAACGCAAATATTTGTCCCTTGAAATGCCAAGCAAAATGAAGATCGGCGTGTCCGGTTGTCCAAACTCTTGTACTGAAAGCCGCATGAAAGATGTGGGCGTTATCGGTACTGTAGACGGTTGGAATGTATACGCTGGCGGTAGCGGCGGTGCGCATCCTCGCATCGGCGACCTCATCGCAGAAGTTAAAACAGAAAAAGAAGCTCTTGCATTAGTTGATCGAATCATCGCATACTATAAAGAAAACGCACAAATCGAACGCATGGGCGAATTCATCGACCGCATTGGTTTAGAGGCTTTCAAAGCAGCTGTATTGGGCGACCTTGAAGGGGCTCCAGCTGAAAGCAAGTCCGAAGAACCAGCTGTGTTCTTGCCTGGTCAAGGTAACGATCCTGAAGTAGAAGCACCACGTCTCGAAGCAGGTTCCCCTATCACTCCAGACACAATCATTCGCGACATCGTTGAAACCTATCCACATGTTGTACCTGTATTACAAGGTATTGGTATGGGTTGCCTAGGTTGCCCATCTGCAACAGCTGAGCCATTATGGCAAGCCGCAGAAATCCACGGTTTTAATGTATACGATTTAGTAGAGAAATTAGAAACAGCACGAAAAGGAGCTTAATATGTCCGCATTCTTAGGTCACATCCATTACTGGTTATATCGCAAAATTCAATTGCTCGTTGAGCGTGAAAATTTGATTTTAGAAAAAACTTCTAAAGTTGTTGATGATTTGGCGGAGGAACTACACTCCATCTCCGTAGATACATACGGTGAGCCAATTAATCCAAGCATTCCCTTGGAAAACATCATCGACCATGGCAATATTCACGGCTGGTTAGCCAACCAAATCAACATTGCTTCCGTTCGTGAAGCAGCTTTCATCAAAGATATGCTCGACACAAATTCCGGCGATGAAGCAGTACACGTAGTAACCGCTATTCTAGATGCCTTTGCAGTACAAGGCCAAGCATGTGGCGTTGTGGCTCAAGATAACCTTGAAGAACACACTGCACCAGCGATTTACAATGCGTTACAAAACTTCTACGTAAATGGCATGCCTTGCGATGGTGGTGACCAAGTGGTTTCTGAAAGCCCAGAAGAATTTACCTGGGTTGGCGACCACAGATTACAAGCAGGCTACTGGCGTACAGCGGGCGTTGACCCTAAGTTTATGGCATTAGCTTACCAAACATGGTTCGAGGCCTTTGTAAAAGCTATCGATCCAGCCTTTGAACTTGTAACGACAGAAGAAAACGGCACACGTTTATATACAATCCGTAAAAAATAATATAAATTGAGTATTAGCGTAAGCTTTCAAAACATAAAAAGCTAACATTAGGAGGTCCATTATGGCAGGCACAGTTAATCAAGAATTAGGTTTATTATTCCAAGGCCCTAACTATGTAATCGTAAAAAAAGGCGGCAAAGCTGGTGAAAAGGTGGAAAAACATAACCATCCTGAAGCTAATGTCATTTTTACAGTTGTAAAGGGTAAAGTACAAGTGTTCCTTAATGAAACTGAAGAACATGTACTCGTACCAGGCCAAGTATTGGAATTCAACGGCGACAACTATATCCAAGCTACACTCGTAGAAGACAGCGAATTCGTTGTAAACCTCATTCACAAACCAGAATAAAATACCAAAGGACAGTTGATACAAACAACTGTCCTTTTTATATGAACTATGTATTAAAAAGAAATCATATAGTTATTAAGTTTTATAGAACTGTTCAATAGTTCAGTTATATCCATAGTTATTAAATACTTATAGAGTAATACATAGTCTAAAAAACATTCTTTTAAAAGGAATTATAGGTCGTAAATTCACTCACATCAAAGCGTTTCGTATGGCCTGGTGCAGGAACACAGTCTGGATGAGGGTAACCAATTGGGAAGATGGCTACAGGGATGATATTATCAGGCAAGTTATATGCCTTGCGTACTTTAGCAGGATCAAAGTGAGCAATCCACGTTGTACCTAAACCGATATCGGCCACGGTAAACATAATGTGGGATCCTACAATGCTAGCATCTACAACACCCATATCCGCATCATCGTATTCTCGCTTCCAGCTCACCGTATTATCGTAACAGACAATAATTGCTAACGGTGCATTGAAGTGACCATTAGTGCAATCTTTTAGTTTCTTTAAGCTATCTTCTGTATTTAACACGAGCAGTCGTTGCGGCTGGTAATTATGAGCCGTAGGTGCTAATCTAGCAACTTCTAACAAAATATCTAGCTTCTCCTGCTCCACTGGTCGACTATCGAATTTTCGAACCGAATACCGCTCTGTGGCTAATGCTTTAAAATCTTTCATTAAATCTCACTCCTTTATCGGATTTATTAAAATGTATTTTAATAAATAACCCCCTAGCTGATACCTCAGTTAGGGGGTTTTATGTTTATTATTTTTTAAGACGGCTAATTACTTCGTTAGTAATGTTTTCGATTTTGCTGTTAGCGTCAGCAGCACGAATTGTGTATGGATCATCCAATACTACGTCCATTTGTTTTTCAACGCGGATAGCTTCAACAGTGTTGTGAATTGCTTGCATCATAGGTTGAGCAATTTTATTGATTTCTTCGTTTTCTTTTTGAAGCAATGGAGCTACAGTTTTGTTGAATTCTGCTTCTGCTTGTGCAGAGTCTTTAATTTTTTCAATTTCTTGTACTTTTTTTTCAATTTGTGGACGGTATTGAGCGTCTACTTGTTGCATTTTCATATCTAATGCACCGTAGCCAGGGTAGCTATTTACTACTTGGCTCATATTTACTAAGCCAATGTTAGCAGCACTTGCTACTGCAGCAGTAGCAGACATAGCACCAACGATAGCTAAGGTAGTCAATTTTTTAGATAATTTCATCTGAAATCCTCCTCGATTAAAAGTGTCACTATACAATCCAATAGTGTACTATTTTTACTATAGCAAATCTTGCTAAATTTCACAAGACTATGATAAATAGCATAATAAAGCCCTATGAACTACTTATGAAAGTTATTAGAACTTAAAATAATACCCACAAGCATACTCTGAGACCCTTAAAGTAGTCGATACAGACATATTCAGAACACACATGTGGGCATTTCGACTTTCACCAATTATTTATAATTTGTCATCAAATAATGGTTTATTATTCACCGAATTATTGTTCATCATTTAAATAGATGTATTTATCGGATTTCAATTTAGATACAAGATCAGGTACCAAACCGATAAGACGATCAAAGCTGCTGCTGTAAGGATTGCCCTTAATGTTGAACAATTCGATGCGGTCACCTTTAATAACAAGGATCGCACTTGGTTCCATCTTGGCACCACCGCCACCGCCGCCAGATTCTTGGCTTTTATTGGCTGTACAGTGGTTTGTACCAGTACCGAAGCCAAAGGTTACATCAACAAATGGAACGAGTGTAGTATCGCCGATTTGCACAGCTTCACCAACTACAGTTTCCACTTTAATCATATTTTTAAACTTCTCGAATAGGACTTCCAAATTCTCTTTTACATTACTGTTCTCCATCACAGTACCTCCGCTTTTTGTGAAAGTATTATTATTATAGCTATAATAATACAGCTCATATACTCAATTGACATTATATATCCTTACGCTGTTTGCCCCTGTTCGGCTTTTAGCTTTTCTAGCTGCTTTGCTTCCTTCCGTTTAACCCAGAAGACACGAGCACTTTCACCCAATAGGGAACGCATAGGTTTAGATACCAAGAATCTAGTACCATACCACGCCAATACGGCAAGAATCATACGACCTTTAATATGGCCGCTGCCTTCAGCTACCCAGTTCACATAATCTATTTCAATAGACTCTGCTTGCTCAGGCCAAATGCTATACAACATAGATGCAATAAGCCCCATCCGATACGGATCGCCAATGCCAAATCGGCCCTCTATAGCCATATCACGTGGTTTAGAGTGATTATAGCATCGTTTCGACACAAGGAATATCTGACGCCACAACTCTGTATTTCTCAAGTGTTTCATGAACCAGAATGTAGGAATTTCAGACTTGAATGATGCTACCGGATCATTGGGATCAGGCTTTCCAAAACGTTGTTTCACAGTCGTTTTAATATCATTTACCTTTGTAAATACCTTTTCCTTGATAGATCCGTCACTATTGAAAGTAACATGACTTACTACTTCATCATCATCTTGAATATGAGCCGTTGGATCTTGTTGTATCGAATCATACCGCTCAGCACGAGCTTGTGCATCCATATCCTTAGAAGCCGCATCAGGTCGCTCAATGCGCTCCTTTGCCCTAGGTGCGCTCCCCGCCCCTGGTGATTCGTCATCATCAAAGATTGTATTGGAGCCTTGGGCGCTCTTCAAATCATCAAAGCTTGTGCCGCTAGAGCTTGCAGTCGGACCTTGTCCACCTCCTTGCATAGCCTTTGCAAAAGCTTCTGCCATGTCGCCGTCATCATCCATTACCTTTTGATATTCTTCATCTACACGATTTTCAAGCCATTGTTCATAGTCTTTCACAGGACCGATCTTAAGTACACCTAAAACGTATAGTTCCTTAAAAAATGGTTTATTTTGAATGTACGCTAAGTGGAGTGAAAATACGCGCCACAGCCATTTGATGCGCAGTTCGCCACGATATGGCGTCCGTCCATCAATTTCGATGCTATATGTGATTGGTGCCAGTAGGATAGTCAAGATGAGTGCTACAATGATGGCCACAATAACGAGGGCCACAATAGCCACTGTACTCAACCACATCACCTCCTTAGGTGTTCCTATGATTAGTTTTCAATGCCTTTTCGAGCCATTACGCCTTGTAGGTAGTAATGTTTAATCTCTTTCATCTCCGTTACGAGATCGGCCTCATCAATTAATTCTTGAGGAGCCCCGCGGCCCGTAAATACGAGTTCCGTTTCTGGATGACGAGCATCGAGTAAAGCTTTAGTTTTATCCCATGTAATGAGTTCAAAGAAGAGAGCCATATTGTACTCATCAAGTACAACGAGGTCGTACTCACCACTGCTGATCGCAGCGAGTGCACGTTCATAGCCTTTTTCAATGAGAGCCACATAATCCTTCGGAGGATTACCAGACTCAAAGACAACGACTTCATCGCCCCATTTAGCAAGTTCATCCTTACTCTTCATGCCTTCTTTGATGATAAAGAATGGCTTGCCCACAGTTTCTAAGGTTAAATTTGTTAAGGTAGGTAAAATAGTATGCTCACTATATACTTTAGATTTCATAAATTGTAAGAAGAGGACTTTCTTGCCAGCGCCGATGGCACGAATGGCTAGGCCAATTGCGGCAGTTGTTTTGCCCTTGCCTTCGCCGGTATAAACTTGTACATAGGCCTTCATAGATATACCTCCGTTCATATACTTTTATTTTACAATATATATATACAAAAAGAAAGAAAAAGAACTTGCTATGAGCGCATATGCACGCATAACAAGTTCTTTTTAGGTCTTATATAAGCTTTTATATTTCTAATTGCTAATTGGTAAGAAGATCATAGGGTCTACAGGCGTATTGTTAAGGCGTACTTCGTAATGAACGTGGGCACCCGTACTTTTACCAGTACTACCCATCAAAGCTATGATTTGACCTTGTTTCACGCTCATCCCTACCGTTACCAATACGGCACTATTATGGCCATAACGGGTAACAAAGCCATTGCCATGATCAATTTCAACGAGATTACCATAACCGCCGCTTGTATACCCCGCAAAGGTTACCACCCCTGCCGCAGTAGCCACGATTTGGGAACCATAGTCGTCGGCAATGTCGATACCTTCATGGAATGCGCCAATAGCACCCGTAACAGGGTCAACACGGCTACCAAATGGAGATGTAATAACACCCTTACTTGGCCAAATACTAGGGGTCGTACTATTCACAGCACCACCAGAACCAGCGGAGAAATTGATGGATTGTAATGCCATCAAATCTTGTGCGCCACCATCACGAAGGATATTGCGCATCGTATAGAAACTAACAAGCAATTTCTGTGCTTCCTTATCCATTTTGGATAGTCGAGCCGATAATTGTGCCGCTGTTAACGTCTGTGCTTCACTATTATCAGCGGCTTCCTGCTTTGGGTCGCTACCATCCCCGCCACCTTGAGCTGGTGTACCAGATTCAGCGCCCTTCAACATTTGCTTATTCTCTTCACTAATTTGATTTAAGTTTTGAATTTTCTTATCCAGAACCTCTGTTTTTTGTTGTAACAATTTCAACTGTTCCGATTGCAATTGGGTTTGTTGACGTAATTGCACAACCTCAGCCTGGCGCACGATGCCCCAAATACCGAGTACCAATGCCAAGACCAATACTACAGAACCAATAATGGCAACGAGTTTCGCTTGCTTGGTAGTTAATGTCAATATGCAGTTGTCACCATTTCTTTCAACTTTGTTTGAAATGAATGCCGGTATTTTCAACATAAAACTTCCTTATTTCGAAACGATAGCGCGCGTCAACGCTTCCTCATTGGTACGCTCACCCAACGCTTCGTTCAAACTTTCTAATTCTTCTTGTGAAAGACTTACTAAACTTTTACCTTTCACAATAGGTTTACTAAAAATACGAGATTCGCTACGACCGTAAATACTGGAGATACAGATGCCATTATTGTTGCCATCTAGCAAGGTAAGGGCAAAGGACAAATCATTTCCGATATTTTCAAAGGCATTATACTTAATAAAGCCAATTTTTTGTATCGTATTACTCTGAATATTGCGAATTGCCACTTGCTCGGATAACAAGGACTCAAGGCCCTTCGCAGCATCGCGAATTTCACTAACCTCTACAGATAATTTACGTTCTAGGCTCGCACCATGCTCCCCTTGCATAAAGAAATCGTATTTCTTTTTCAAGCTACCTAAACGGATGTGTAAGATTACACAATATACGAATAACACTATAACAAGAACGATGGTAACCATGCCTATCCACGGTTGAATCGATTCGAACATGTATTTTCCTTCCTATACAATCATCAAAACTCCAACAGTTAATTATACCATTCCTATTGTGAAAGTTAAATGACTGCATGCAATTTAATTTAATATATCTAATATAGATAAACGATAGCTATATAACAATATATATAACAAGTATGTAATGTATATCTAAATGTATGTGTTACATACATATTACAATGCTATTTATTAGCCCTCTAGTTCGTCAACAAATGGGCTTATTGCTCGTTCTAGTATACCATGTAGAGCTGCTATGAGTACACCGTAATTTACAATAGGCGTACCTTGTACAACAGCGCATTCTATACGGCGTAACACCTCGCGGCGTGTTAACATACAAGCACCGCAGTGGATGATCAAATCATACTGTGATACATCCTTAGGGAATGCTCCCCCACTAGTGAATTCTAACTGTAAATCTGCATAGCCTTGCTTCTTTAAAAGATTGGGTATTTTTACAGTCCCAATATCATCACATTGACGACGATGTGTACAACCTTCACTGATAAGCACCTTGGAACCAGCTTTCAGATTCTTAATAGCCTTAACACCAGTTACTAAATCCTGTAATTTTCCCTTAAACCGTGCCATCAAAATAGAAAAAGACGTCAACGGAATCGAATCAGGCGTCAACTCATCAACCCGATCAAACGCTTGGGAGTCACAGATTACCATTTTAGGGGGATTCTTAAGCGAGTGAATCATAGCCGATAATTCTTCTGTTTGGCAGACTAAAGCTAAGCCTTTATAATCGAGAATTTCTCGGATAGTTTGCACCTGTGGCAAGATGAGTCGCCCCTTTGGTGCGGCACTGTCGATAGGACATACAAGAATGATTGTATCCCCCTCTTCAACTAAACCTTGTAAAAGAGTTTGCTCCCCTTCTACATCAAGTGGTGTTAGCCCACCGAGTAGATCAAGCAACTCTAATCGTTTCGCATCAGATGTGAAGTCAGCAGAGCCAATGACAGTAACCAATTCAGATAAACCCGTATGATCTGCTATATAACGCTCTCCCAGTATATCTCTGCCTATACTAGCTTTAGACTCCGTTAAATTGTTTGGCACCGCATTAATCTCATTAATGAAAAGTGCAACAGGTACATTATTTTGTTTCAAAAGACCTAACCAGTGCATATCGTCGGAGGTTGGCTCTTCATCGGTGCGAAGCACATAAACAGCCAAGTTAATCTTTTTCACGACCTCTTCGGTTTTCTCCATGCGCAATGCACCTAATTCAGTTGTATCATCTATACCAGCAGTATCAGTAATCACCACAGGGCCAAGTGGTAAGATTTCCATAGCTTTGCTTACAGGATCTGTTGTAGTCCCTGCCACATCGGATACTAACGATACAGGCTGATCAGTTAACATATTGATCAATGTAGACTTACCAGCATTACAACGGCCAAAAAAGGCAATATGTATGCGGTTTGCCTTAGGTGTTTGTTCCATAACCTATCCTTGTTACTTAACCTTCACATATATTACAAAATATATTATAAAGCTTCTGATAAATTATCTAATAACTTATCATATTATTTATTATAATCTCTTTAGAATACAGTAAAAGCGCAGCCCGTAGACTACACTTTTACTGCAGATTGTTATTATTACTATTACGACTATTGCAATTGCTATAGCTGTTATTATTGTTATTGTTGTTACTATTATCGTTACTATTATTGTTGGTGTTACGGCTATTGCTATTGCTTTTGCTTTTGCTAGCCAATTATACTCTAAACTCTATTGTTTCCGCATCTTCTGTTTGATCTTGCCCATCCATATATGCAATAAGTCTTTCTAATTCAGCTTCAGAGGAGAAAGCAATTTCAATTTTTCCTTGTACTTTTTTGCCTGCACGGAATTTAATATTCACAGGGGACCCTAAGCTTAGTTTTAAACGGTCCATTAGGGCACGAACCTCTGCCGTATTTTGAGGTTTACCAGTCTTTGCTTTAGACGATTTATTTTGCATAGACTTAACAAGGGCCTCTGCTTGTCTAGCACTTAGCTCACCCTCTTTAATACGTTCAGCTGCTTCTATTTGTTGAGCTGCACTTCTTAACGCTAATAATGGACGAGCTTGACCAACCGTTAAATCACCTTCGATAAGATCCTTTTGTACAGAATCACATAATTTTAAAAGACGAACCATATTAGCAATATATGAACGGCTACGGCCAAGACGAGCAGAAATCATTTCTTGCGTTTGCTTATAAGTATCCATCAATCCTTGATAAGCCAATGCTTCTTCAATGGGATCTAATCCTTCACGTTGTAGGTTCTCTACAAGAGCAACCTCTGTCATTTCTTCGGTATTATATTTTTTAACAATAACTGGTACTGTTTTCAATCCAGCAATCATAGCAGCACGATAACGGCGCTCACCAGCTACAATTTGATATTTATTCTTTTGTTTACGAACTACAATCGGTTGGAAAATACCAAGATTCTTGATTGATTCAGCCAATGTAGCTAGACTATCTTCATCAAAACTTTTACGCGGTTGATCTACATTTGGAACTAACTCAGAAATTGGCAGTTCATGTATCTCCTTTTCAGGCAATACAGACTCTACAGAGTCAACCTTCATTAAATTCTCAAGGCCCTTCCCCAATCCAGACGCTTTGCTTTTTTTGCTTTTAATTTCTCTTGGCATACAACTAACCTCTCTCGGCCTTACAAATATTTACAAATTTAAAATATGTAAATCACGCAAACCACCAAAAACTAATATTCTTAGCATTAGATACATACATATAACAGATACTTATTACCTTTAGGTACTTACTTCGCTTTTGTGTTTATTGAGCTTTAATACTTATTTATCTCTAGTGCTTATTTAGTTTTAGATGCTTTAATTACCTCTTTAGCTAATTTCGTATATACATCAGCACCTTTGGATTTTGGATCATATACAATGATTGGCTCCCCATAACTAGGTGCCTCACTTAAACGTACATTACGAGGAATAATTGTTTTATATACTTTATTGCCAAAGAATTTTTTTACTTCATCGGCTACTTGAATCGATAAATTTGTGCGGCCATCAAACATAGTCAATAGCACGCCTTCAATTTCAAGATCCTTATTTGATGTTTGTTGTACAATTGTTATCGTTTTAACTAATTGACTAACCCCTTCCAATGCGTAAAATTCACTTTGAATCGGAATCAATACACTATCAGCAGCAGTGAAGGCATTTAATGTTAATAACCCGAGAGATGGTGGACAGTCAATAACGATAAAATCATATGTATCTCTTACTGACGCTAATGCTTTTTTCAACATTGTTTCACGTGAAACAACGGAAACTAGTTCTACTTCAGCACCAGCTAGTTGAATTGTTGCAGGCGCCACAAATAGGTTTTCAAGCATTGTAGGTTGTACAATATCAGCAATTGGTTCTCCATCAATTAGAACATCATGCACACAGAGCTCTAAATCATCCTTTTCAATACCTAACCCAGAACTAGCATTACCTTGTGGATCCAAATCAACCAGTAATACTTTTTTACCTGCATCAGCTAAACAAGCACTCAAATTTACTGATGTTGTAGTTTTACCAACACCGCCTTTTTGATTAGTAATAGCTATAACTTTGCCCACTTAATTCACCTCACATCTTCGTTCAAAATATTTCTTTTCCATTATAACATAAAACAATGCTAATTACGGTATTTATAAATCAAATTCTCATTAATTTTTTATCTACTATATTATTTTATTTATCTACTACATTTTTCCCACTTACATTTATATTACGCACATAAACTTATAGGTAAATAACTTCATTAATATAATTACAACACTTATTTTTTATTGTTTCACGTGAAACATAGCAATTTATTCCTTTACTATATAGTACAACACAAAATAAGAAAAATTACATCAAATGTTTTATAAGTTTTACGATTAAATGTTTCACGTGAAACATTTAAGGATTAAAATCTAACGCAAAAATTAAGTTATAAAATTAATAAAAAATTTTACAGTAAAAAATTATCATATTAATATAAATCTATACCAATAGACAAATATACACAAAATTATTTTATATCATCTTTTTTATTTATAGAACAACACCATTAGCGAAAGGTATAAAGTAATCAACTTTTGATCGGTAACATTATATATAACAATAATATACGAAATGTAATGAACTAATATTAATATACTTATATACTCATAACAAATTATTAGATTATATTTAATAAATTGTTTCACGTAAAACATTATGGTTAACATTAAACATATAAAACCTTCATCATCAATAACTTTTATGAACAAAAATCATTTTGATATAACTTTAAACTATACCTATATACTACTAAATTATATGAGAATACAGGCCCCATATACTTTGACAGGTATTATTCATATCTATATACTATTAGTTAGATAGTAATTAGATTGATAATCTTAAGAGTCTAGAAAAATCACTTTATAAGATCTATATATACAATTGATAACAGTAAGCACACGCTCTACGGATACGCAGAGCTTTTTATTTTGAAGAGGAGGCGTTTCTATGCCCATCTATAACGGAATGCTTCCTGCCATCGATAAAGCAGAAGTAAAACGATACGCAGGACTTCGTCACGCTGAAGATTTCCCACAAAACTATGTTGACGAAGCATGTAAGGAAATCCAATTATTGGCTACACCTAGGGGTGTATATCAAGAATATGATTACGATGCAGAAACAAAGACTATTTTAAGTAATCCACCGCTTAAAATTGAAGGTTCTATCATCGAAAAACATCTAGAAAAATCTACTAAAGTATACGTATTAGGTGTAACAGTTGGAGAAGATGTAGAAATTCGTAGTGAGCAATTATTTAAACAAGGTAACTATACGGTAGGCTTATTACTTGATGCAGCAGCCACAACTGCTGTAGAACAGGTAGCTGATCAGGTAAACGAAGTAATCAATACAATTGCTAAAAAACAAGGCTATAAGCCAACTTGGCGTTTTAGCCCTGGTTATGGCAACTGGCCACTAGAAATTCAACCACAATTAGCTAAAATCATCAAAACAGAGATGATTGGCTTACAAGTTACAGAGAACTATTTATTATTTCCACGTAAATCTGTAACAGCTATCATCGGTTTAATGCCAGCAAACGAAGATATTAAAACTAAACGAGGCTGTACATCTTGTTCACAACAAAACTGTGCATCTCGAAAATTACCAGAGAAGGCAACAGTCAACACCCAAGATGGGGGAGAAGAGGAAGGTAGTAAAACTACTGCCGACATTTCTGGTATTGCCATGAAGGGGCAACCAATACAATAGTGTTTCACGTGAAACATTGTAATTTAGGATGTTAAAGGAAGATGTTTATGTATATATTTGACGGTGCTATGGGCACAATGCTTCAAGCGGCAGGCTTAGAAGAAGGCTATTGTCCAGAGCTATTTAATATTGAAAGACCAGAAGTAGTAAAGGATATTCATGCACAATATTTACTTCATGGCAGTGATGTAATCACTACTAATACATTCGGTGCTTGTGGTCTTAAATTAGAAGATTATGACTTGCAAGAGCGCGTAAGAGAAATCAATATTGCAGCTGTGAAGGTAGCAAAAGAAGCCATTGCAGAGAATAAACCAACTGCTCGTGTAGCAGGTTCTATGGGTCCTACAGGCCGTTTTTTACAACCATTAGGCAATATGAGCTTTGACTCTATCTATGATACATATCGTGAACAAGCCGAAGCATTAATCGAAGGTGGCGTTGACTTTATTATTATCGAAACTATCATCGATGTACAGGAAATGCGTGCCGCTTTATTAGCTTCTTTAGATGCTCGTGAAGCAGCAGGGAAGACAAAAGATGATGTACAAATCATCTGTCAATTTTCTTTTAGTGAAGACGGTCGTACTATTACAGGTACACCACCAGCAGTAGCAACTACTATCGTAGAAGCTATTGGTGCAGATATCATCGGTATCAACTGTTCTCTTGGACCTGAACAAATCACACCGCTAATCGAAGAGATTGCAAGCGTTACAAATTTACCTATAAGCTGTCAACCAAATGCCGGTATGCCACAATTAATCAACAAGCAAACTGTATTCCCACTTACAGCAGAAGAAATGGGCCCATTGATGCTTGATATCGTTGATGCAGGTGCTAGTTATATTGGTGGCTGCTGTGGTACAACACCAGCCCATATTCAATCTATTTCCGATGCTGTGAAAGCTCATACGCCAAAAGAACGTGCCCACATTACACCTAAAACAATTATTACAAGTCGTACTAAACTTTTAGAGTTGGGACATCATACAAAACCGCTTATCATTGGTGAACGTATTAACCCAACGGGCCGTAAAGTACTTGCTCAAGAATTACGCGATGGTTCTTTCATCCGTGTTAAACGCGATGCCTTAGATCAAGTAGAGGCAGGGGCAGACATCCTCGATGTAAACATGGGCGTAGCTGGCATGGATCAAACTCCATTGATGGAACGAGCAATCTTTGAATTATCCATGCTCGTTGAAACTCCATTGTCTATCGATACATTGGACCCAGCAGCTATGGAGGTAGCTCTTAAAAACTACCCAGGCCGCGCTCTTATTAACTCCGTAAATGGGGAGGAGGAGTCCATCACTCAAGTTATGCCTTTAGCTAAACGATACGGTGCAGCATTGCTTTGCTTGCCATTATCCAGTGGTGACCTTCCTGAAAAAGCAGAGGACCGCGTTGCTTTAGCTGAAAGCATCATAAATCGCGCTTATGGTTATGGTCTTCAACCACACGACTTATTACTCGATCCATTGGTATTAACACTTGCCAGCGGTGAAGATAGTGCACGCCAAACATTACGTACATTACAATTATATAAAGAAAAATTTGGCTTCCCAACAGTAATGGGCTTGTCCAATATCTCCTTCGGTATGCCTCAACGTCCATACTTAAACGGCCAATTTTTAACAATGGCCCTTGCATGTGGCTTAACAACACCGATTATGAATCCACTCAATTATCCAGCAAAAAAAGCATTTGTATCTAGTACTACCTTACTAGGCTGGGACCCAGGTTCTGCTGAATTTATTAAAGAATACGGCTATGAAGACGAAACGACTGCTCCTGGTAACTCTGCTCCTAAAGGGCCAGATAAAAAATCCTTCGATAGTAATGATCCTTTAGCCAATATTCGCGCATGTGTAGAACAAGGCGAAAAGGAAGCTATCATTGATCTTGTAAAAAAAGCCTTAGCAGATGGTATCGATCCATTAGATCTTACGAAAAAAGGCTTATCGGAAGCGATGAACGTAGTAGGGGATAAGTTTGGTTCTGGCAAGTTATTCTTACCACAAGTAATGCTTGCTGCTGAAACAATGCAGGCTGCTTTCAACACCATTAAAGAAATTATTCCTGCTAGTGAAAGCTTAGATAAAGGCACCGTTGTCGTAGCTACAGTTAAAGGCGACATTCACGATTTAGGTAAAAATATCGTAGCAGCATTGCTCGAAAACAATGGTTACAAAATCGTGGACCTTGGCAAGGACGTTGACCCAGAAGTTATCGTACAAGCCATTAAAGATAACAAGGCTGCCCTCGTTGGCATCTGTTCCTTGATGACGACTACTATGCCACAAATCGACAATACCATCGCTGCTATCCGTGCAGCAGGCCTTAAAACTAAGGTCATGGTTGGTGGCGCCGTAGTATCTCAAGACTACGCAGACCAAGCAGGCGCAGATATCTACGCTAAGGACGGCATCGCTGCTGTTAACCACGCCAATGACTTCTTTGAAACACTAGAAAAATAATGTATAGTAACGAGGTACATGATGACATTACGAGAAAAACATCAACAAGGGCAGTTCACCATTACTGTTGAATTAGATCCGCCTAAAAGCAGTTCTGCAGAAAAGACCTTCGAACAAGCAGCCCGTTTGAAAGGGAAGGTGGATGCTATCAACATCGCTGATAGCCCTATGTCCAAAATGCGCATGAGTCCAATTTCTCTTTCTTATTTGTTACAACATAACAAAGAGATCGAGACTATTTTCCACCTTACATGCCGCGACCGCAATATTATCGGTTTGCAATCTGAATTACTCGGTGCAGCAGCGTTGGGTGTGCATAATATTTTAACCCTCACTGGTGACAAACCAGATAACGGGGACCATCCATTTGCACAATCTGTATTTGAAGTCGACTGTATGGGACTACTCAATATCGCCAAGACATTAAATGCAGGCAAAGACCTTGCAGGTAATGACCTAGACTCACCTACAAACTTCTACATCGGTGCAACTGGTAATCCTGGTGCTCCAGATTTAGAGATTGAACGCCAAAAATTGGCTGCTAAAATTCAAAACGGTGCTCACTTTGTACAAACACAACCAATTTATGATTTAGAACAGGCAAAACGCTACATTGATAAAATGTCTGAATTCGATGTACCTATCATGCTCGGTTTGATTCCACTTAAAAGCTTTAAAATGGCTACATACCTCCACGAAAAAGTGCCTGGAATCAACCTTACTCAAGAAATATTGGATCGCATGGAAAAAGGTGGTAAAGAGGCTGGTACAGAAATCGCTATCGAAACACTTGAACAAATCAAGAAAATTGCAGCAGGCGTACATATTATGCCTTTAAATGATATCGATACAACATTATATATTATTGATCACGTATAATACGTATGCAAACAGGAATACTTTCTTTTCGCCTCCAAAGCAAGCTAAGTCGGCTCGAAAAAAGTATTCCTGTTTTTTATTAAATATAATTATGTACAAGAATATATAATCGTTTAACTTTTGTTGTAAACGATATCATTTAATAGGTAGTAGGGGAAAAGGAAAATAGCGAGCTAAGTCGTCCTTAGGGAAAGGTATTCTATTTTTCATTTAAACTAATTTATCCTATATCAAAATAACTCCTCCTTAAAATGTAGTTGTAAACGATATCATTTAATAGGTAGTGGGGAGGGGGATAGAAAACGAGCTAAGTCATTCCTAATAAAAAGGAAAGAGGATGCAAATATAAGATTTGCATCCTCTTTTTGTACTTATTTTGTATTGTATTGCTAATTTTATTAAGTTTCACACGGTATGTACTAGTAAAAATCATACTAATGGTTTATCTTTGATTTCTTTTGGTTTCCGTGGGAATTGTTTTGGTGTTTTTCCCGTTTTCCTTATATATATGATTGCTCGTTTATCATCTAAGGTTGGCAGAGTAATGGTTCTTACTTCTTCGATAGTAGCTTTAAGTGTATTAAGGGCTTTATTAGATTCTTTAACTTCTTCTTCATAGATAGCTCCTTTTAAAGCAACTACATATCCACCTTCTTTTACATATGGCACAGTCCATTCTAAAAGAATCGGCAAACGTGCCACGGCACGGCTCGTAGCAATATCAAAGCTTTCACGGTAATCTTGGTGACTCAAATCCTCCGCACGTCCGTGTAAGGTAGTACAGTTCGTCAGTTTTAGTTCATCTATAATCGATTCAAGAAAGGTGAGCCGTTTTTTCAAAGAGTCAAATAGGGTAACCTTGAGGCTACGGTCATAGATAGCCAATGGGATACCAGGAAAACCTGCGCCCGTACCAACATCGATGATAGACATACCAGATTTGATGATTTCAGAATCATAACAGGAGAGGGAGTCAATCATATGCTTAATCACGACCTCTTTCATGTCTGTGATACCCGTTAGATTGAGATATTTATTTGTTTCAATCATATGCATATAATACAAGTAAAAGTCTTTTGCTTGCTCTTCCGTACAAGGCAAGCCAAAATGACTCATTTGCTCCATCATATATGCAACAAATTCAGACTGAGGTGCTATAGGCACATCGTATTTTTCTTTCATAAGTACTCCTAATGAATTGTCTAATATGTATAGGACAATAAGATCTGTAGGAAATATCTTTTAAAATCTGTAAGAAATATCTTCTAAAAAGTTCATATAAAATGCATGTTATTGCATGCTATTTTTATTTACTTCTGTTGTATTGTTCGAGTTGGATCAACAGAACAGATACGTCCGCAGGAGATACGCCAGAGATACGGCTTGCTTGGCCGATGGAGTGAGGGCGTATCTTGTTGAGTTTTTGTTGAGCTTCAAGGGAGATACCCTTGATTTGTGTATAGTCCCATTCTTTTGGAAGAATTTTTTCTTCTAATTTGCGAACCTTATCGACTTGCTCCATTTGCTTCTTAATGTACCCTTCGTAAGTAATGGAAATGTCGACAGCTTCCTCTACATCAGGTGTATAGCGTTTCAAACCAAATGCATCAGCTACAATGGCGTAAGAGAGTTCATTACGTTTTACTAAATCATAAGCGTGAATACCTGTTCTAATAGGTGCTGTACCTAAATCTTCAAGCAAAACTTGTGTTTCTTTAGACGGATTGACAGGTGTATTTCGTAACATATCCATTGCTTCTTCGATAGCAGCTTTCTTTGCTGTAAATTTGGCCCAACGATCGTCTTTTACAAGACCGATTTCACGGCCTTTTTCTGTAAGACGCAGGTCTGCATTATCTTGGCGAAGCAATAGACGGTATTCACTGCGGCTTGTCATCATGCGGTACGGTTCATTTGTACCTTTTGTTACAAGATCATCGATAAGAACACCGATGTACGCTTCGGAGCGAGCAAGGATGAACGGTTCCTTCCCTTGAATCCACAATGCTGCGTTGATACCAGCCATGAGGCCTTGAGCAGCCGCTTCTTCATAACCAGATGTACCGTTGGCTTGACCCGCAGAGTAGAGACCTTCAATATGTTTCACTTGAAGTGCTGGTGTCAATTGCGTTGGATTCAAGCAATCGTATTCGATAGCATAGGCAGGACGCATAATTTCAACATTCTCAAGACCTGGGATGGTACGCAAGAAAGCATATTGTACATCCATTGGAAGAGACGTACTCATACCTTGTACATACATTTCATTTGTACCCGTGCCTTCTGGTTCTACGAATAATTGATGGCGTTCTTTATCGGCAAAGCGCACTACTTTATCTTCGATGGAAGGACAGTAACGAGGGCCTACGCCTTCGATTTTGCCACTATACATAGGAGCCCGGTGAATATTGCTATGAATGATTTCGTGCGTTTCTTTATTAGTATAGGTCAACCAACATACATCTTCATTACGATTAATCCATTCATCCATGAAGGAAAATGCGTGATGATGTGCATCGCCTTCTTGAACTACCATATTTTCGAGGTTTAAAGTACGTTTATCTACACGTGCTGGTGTACCCGTCTTAAAGCGCATTAATTCAATACCATTATCGAGTAAGGATTGAGAGAAATGTTCCGCTACGCGTTGACCATTTGGACCGCCCACATAATCGATATCACCGATGAGGATTTTACCTTTCAAATAGGTACCTGTACAAAGAATAATAGCCTTAGCACCATAAAATTCACCAAGCTCTGTAACGATACCTATTACCTTATCATCCTCAACCTTAAGTTCTGTCACCATGATTTGCTTAACATTGAGATTATCTGTATTCTCCAATGTTTGTTTCATCAAATGTTGGTATTTAATCTTGTCGGATTGGCAGCGCAAAGAATGAACGGCAGGTCCTTTGCCCATATTGAGCATACGCATTTGGATAGCTGTAGCATCCGCATTGATACCCATTTGACCGCCTAATGCGTCAACTTCATAAACAAGATGGCTTTTACCAGGACCACCCACGGCAGGGTTGCACGGCATAAGCGCAATATTATCTAAACTGATGGTCGCCATCAACGTGCGATGACCCATGCGGGCAGCGGCGAGGGCCGCCTCACAACCAGCATGACCACCACCGATGACGATGACATCATAATTATCTACTGTGTACATATCAATTAAATTCCTTATATTTGTTACTTATCTTATTGTAAAAGTTTAAATCACTTACCAAGGCAAAAACGACTAAACAATTCATCTATCATGCTTTCTCGGATGGTATCGCCCGTGATGTCGCCTAGTAGTTCCCAAGCGCTACGCAGGTCGGTGGCCACAAAGTCTACAGGCATGCCCATGTCGATAGAGGAGAGGGCTTGTTCGACTTGTGCCTTTGCTTGTTCCATAAGGCTAATGTGGCGCACATTACTAATCATGGCGCTGTTGTCTTGTTTTACACGACCGCCGTAGACGAGTTCTTGCACCCATTTGGAAAGAACTGCAGAGCCTTCGCCTTCTTTAGCACTAATGCGTTCAATAGCTGTAAAATTCCCGTGTTCTTTAATATTTTCATCTGTAACGACTTGTGCCACGTCAGACTTATTAAGGAGTACGATGGTGTTTAAACCGCTCACAGAGGTCAAAATTTCGATTTCTTCAGGGTTTAACGGAGTAGATCCATCAATAACACAGAGCACGATGTCTGCTTTGTTGATATAATCACGAGCACGCTCCACACCAAGGGCTTCTACCGTATCTTGTGTATCCCGAATACCTGCCGTATCGATGAGGCGTAGAGAAATGCCTTCTACGGTCATATATTCTTCAATGCTGTCCCGCGTCGTACCAGGAATATCCGTTACGATAGCGCGGTTTTCGCGTAAAAGAGCGTTCATAAGGCTCGATTTACCTGCATTTGGACGACCTACAATAACCGTCGTAATACCGTCCCGAATGAGGCGACCTGTATTCGCTGTGGACAAGAGATCATCCATGGCTTTCAAAATAGGCTCTAGCTGTTCACGAACCTCTTGGCTCGTTACATCCTCGATATCCTCCTCAGGATAGTCGATGGTTACCTCTAAATGAGCAATCATGGCGATGAGCTGTTCTCGCACATCTTTCACAAAAGACGAAACAGTCCCATCTAGCTGAGATACAGCGAGGGAGAGGGAGTCCTCCGTTTTCGCTTCAATAATATCAATGATCGCCTCCGCTTGGGTGAGGTCGATACGTCCGTTCATAAAGGCGCGCTTCGTAAATTCGCCGGCCTCAGCCATGCGCACATCGTGATTGACGAGCAATTTCAGAATTTGTCGAACTGGCACAATGCCGCCGTGACACTGAATTTCCACTACATCCTCTGCCGTGTAGGAATGAGGGCCTTTCATTAATAACACAAGAACCTCGTCGATGGTTTTGCTCGTCGCTGGGTCCACAATGGTCCCATATTGTATCGTTCTATTTTGGCGGTCCATCAAAGGAACGGTGCCAGTGCTCTTGAACAGGCTATTTACAATAGGAAAACTATCCTTGCCGCTGACCCGAATAATACCAACCCCACCGATGCCGGGCGGTGTCGCAATGGCCGCTATTGTATCATCTATATACATACATATCTCCGTATTTCGATTATCTAGTATTTGTTTTTGTATATGTTCTTCGCCTGTGAAAGTTAAACTAAACTAATCTTTGCATGCGAAGATTAACTTAGGTTAGCTTTCACCATAACCTAAAGAATAAAGGGGGCAGCCCCCAAGCAACCGAGAATATCAGTCACTTGAAAGCTGCACCACTATATTATTTTTTGTACGTAATCACAACGTGACGGAATGGTTCGTCCCCTTCACTGTTAGTAACAACGTTTTTATCCCCTTGAAGGGCAGTGTGAATGATTTTACGTTCAAAAGCATTCATCGGTTCTAAGGAAACCTTTTGACGGTTGCGTTTCACCTTAGAAGCCAAACGTTTCGCGAGATTTACCAATGTTTCTTCTCGGCGAGAACGATAGTTTTCCACATCTACCACGATATGGCAGTGGCCAGATACATCCTTGTGAGCCACGAGATTTGTTAAGTATTGAATAGCATCCAATGTTTGACCATGTTTGCCAATCAAAATACCTAAATCTTCGCCGTGTACTTGGAATGTAATCTTGTCTTTGGTCATCATCTTTTCGATAACCACAGTGAGGCCCATTTGCGTAAACATATCATCGAGGAATTGTTTACCTTTTTCAGCAATTTCTTGTTGATCTTCTTTTGAAAGTTCTTTTTTAGAAGGTTTTTCCGTTACAGTACTTTCAGAAGTTTCAACTGCTGTATCTTGTACTTCTATTTCGCTTGTTGCCACTGGTTCGGAAGCAATAGCTACAGATTGTTCTTCTGCGTTAGCTACTTCTTTTGCAGTAGCAGATTGAGCCAAAGCAGTGAAGAATAAGCGAACAACTGCTGGTTTACGACCAATGCCTAAAAATCCACTAGAAGGTTGTTCTAAGACTTTAGTTTCTACCAATTCTTGGCCTTCAGCGGCTAATTGAGCTACACCTTTAGCAATGGCATCTTCAATGGTTTTAGCAGATACATCGATAAATTCCATAATTGCCTCCTACTTAGCGTTCAAATTTTTGTAAATGAAATGCTGTTGAATCAATTGGAATACGTTAGAAACTACCCAGTAGATAACGAGACCAGATGGGAAGCTCAAAGAAATGTAACCAATGAATAAAGGCATAAAGATTGTCATAATCTTTTGTTGTTGCGCAGCTGCACCAGTTGCACCATTACTAGTTTGACGAGACATAACCCATGTGGATAATGCACTCAAAATAGGTAAGATGTACATTGGATCTGGATCGCCAAGGCTAGGCAACCACAAGAATTGTACAAAGTTTGGATCGTATGGGTAATCTTTCAAAGCCCAGTAAATCGCGATCAAGAATGGCATTTGTACCAACAATGGCAAGCAACCAGCCAATGGGTTAACGCCCATTTCTTTATACAATGCACCCATTTCCGCTTGCAGTTTTGCAGGATCGTTTTTGTATTTATCTTGCAATTGTTTCATGCGAGGCTGCAATTCTTGCATAGCCTTCATGGATTTGATTTGCTTAACAGTAAGTGGTGCCAAAATCGCTTTAATAACGATTGTTAAAAGGATAATAGCCACACCGTAGCTTGGATAACCTATCATTTGAGTCAATTGGAACGCATAAGTTACCAATGTGCTCATTAAATCAACGATAGGTTGGAAAATACCACTTAAAAAGTCCATTGTTTCTCCTTTTTCATACAGTCCCAAATCGTCCTTTGCGCATCTATATATCGTTATGGTATGGTCTAAATTTCATCCATACAGATGCTCAGGTATTTCCAAAACTGTGCTCGATGGTTTTTATGAAAGTAACTTTCACAGAACGCATCCAGCCTAATCCCACGTGGATTAGGGAACTGGATCGTAGCCACCCTTATGGAAAGGATGACAGCGAAGAATGCGTTTTAAACCCATCCAGCTACCTTTCAAAGGACCATATTTTTCGATGGCCTGCAGAGTATATGTGGAACATGTCGGATAATAACGGCAACATCCAGGTTTTAAGGGAGATATGGCGAGCTGATAAAACCTAATTAAAAGTCGTAAAAGCATGGTTATACAGCGTTTCATGGAAACCTCCATATACACAAAAAGGACCAAAGCCTCTAACTTGTGGTCCTATTTATCATTTTGTATCAATAATTTGCTTTTTCGCAAGAGATACAAAATCTCCTTTTCCGCTTTTTCATAGGTAGCGTTTTTCAGAGGGCCACGTCCAACAATTACGATATGATACCCTTCGCGAATGGCGTGCTGATTGAGGCGATATACCTCTTTCATCAGGCGTCTAGCTCGGTTGCGCTCCACTGCACAACCAACCTTTTTGCCTGTTACAAAACCAATGCGCGTAGGTTGCTTTGCCACGGGCATACGATACAGTACACACATACGGCCTACTTCGTATTTTCCGTGCTTATACACAAGGCGATATTCATTATTGTGCGTCAGTCGTCTTGCTTTATCGAGGCAATAATCCATATGCATTGTCCTTAAGTCCTAAGAATAGAAAAACTTGGCAGCAGCGCCAAGTTTTTTCTCCTGCCTAACAGCTATTATATTATGCAGATAAGCGTTTTCTGCCTTTTGCACGTCTTCTTTTTAAAACGAGACGGCCACCGATAGTTTTCATGCGTTCACGGAAACCATGGGTACGTTTTCTCCAAAGAGTATTTGGTTGGTAAGTACGTTTCATTAGTAAAACACCTCCTCGTCATTCTGTATTGTTTTACTTATACCATAACAGGGTAATTATAGAGGTAAAACGTAAATTTGTCAATATAATAAAGGGGTTCTGCTGTGAGTTCTTGTATTTCTGAAAATAATTCTACTACACATTTTATCCTGTAATTGATGTTACGTTTCCAGGGGGAGGAATATAGGGCTCCTTCATCGCTCCATACTAATCGTAAAGTCGCTCAAAAGGACCCTATATTCCCTCCCTAAGACAACCCTAATGTCACCTTCAACACCACTACACGATGTAAACGTAACATCAATTTATCAACATACAAGAACTCACAATTCAAATTTTTTCATACTTTGGCAAATTTATGTTTTAATCTCTAGTTGAAGAGGGGAGGAATAGATGTGGTTTTATCCCTCCATACTCATCGTTTCGGTCAAAAATCCACATCTATTCCTGCTCCTAAGACTCCCTTTTAGAAAAATCACTAGTTTGTCATTTTTATCTATCATTTATTTTTGATTATCTGAAGGTTAATGCTGTTATGTTCATCAATTACTTTTCCATCTATGTGTATAATAATCATAAAAATTATCTTATTGGAGGAGGGGAATGAAAACTACTTTTTGAGCGACTTGCGTTAGAATGGAGCGATAAAAGTAGTTTTCATTCCTCCCCCAAAAGTAATTGATGAACAAACGATGAGATAATTATTGAGTTATTAACACATTTCCTTCAGATAACCAAAAGTTATCCACAGATTGAATGACAAATTACTTATTTTTTGGTACAATCATAACTGAAATTAGGAAAAATTATATATTTTTATAGGTTTTTGATGGATAACTTTCGAGGTTATCCACATTTTTTCTCTTTTAGTTTATAAAAACTGAAAAGTCAGTAATTATCTATATAAAATAGACTTTTATTTTTACTTATTCACAGGTTATACACAAGTTATTCACAGGAATAATAGTTTTTTCCACAGCTTTTACAATGGTTATACACATTATTCCTAAAGTTATACACATTTATCGCAATAGTTATTCACAAGAGGCACGTCATGCAATCATTTGATTTAAATAATATATGGGAGCATATATTGCAAGAGGCGAAAAAGAATATGCAGCATTTACCTGATGCATTGTATTTACGCGTCACGTCATCGTTGATTCCCATGTCTCTCGAAAGTCATTCGATCCATATTGGGGTCATGCAAACATTTGTAAAAAACTTAATCGACCAGCAGCCGCAGATTAGCAAGGCTTTACAAGATGCGATTACCACGGTCATCGGCTCTCCTCGAGATATGGTTTTATTCGATTTTAATCAAGAGAGTATAGATACAAATTTTGTTGATGAAAGTCTCATCGATAAACCAGTTGTAGCACCGCCGATGCCTTTACCACCTATAGTAGAGGAAAAGGCTCATCAAGAGGAGTTTTACACACCAGTCTATCAAGATCCGATCTATATTGACCGCACACCAGCGCCTGTGGAGATTCCAGACGAACCAATGATAGCGACACCAAAGAAATCTACAGAAACAACGCCAACATTGCAGTCTGATAATGTACCTGTAGATTTATCGTTATCTAATCTCAATCCGGCGTACCGTTTTGATAACTACGTAACGGGTAATGCCAACCGTATACCATTTGGGGCTGCACAAAATGTAGCTGAATTTCCTGGTGGAGACTATAATCCGCTCTTTATATACGGTCCATCTGGCCTCGGCAAAACACACTTGATGCACGCCATCGGTAATGCTATCAAGGAAAATCATCCACATATGAAGGTCATGTCTATTACGAGCGAAAATTTTATGAATATTTTCGTTGAAACATTACAGCGCAATCAAGGTAAATTATTCCGCAACACATTCCGCAATATAGACGTGCTCATGATTGACGATATTCAGTTCCTTGAAAGCCGTGAAAGTACGAAAACTGAGCTGTTTAATACATTTAATGAATTATTAAATAACAACAAGCAAATCGTACTTACCTCTGATACGATGCCAAACGATATGGAACAGTTCGAAGATCGTCTTCGCTCTCGTTTCCAAGCTGGTTACATTGCCACAATGGAAAATCCAGATTTAGAAACGCGCATTGCCATCTTCAGGTCACTGCTCGAACGAGAATATAAAAAGAATCGCATTATTCGCATCGATAATGATTCAATTAACTACGTAGCATTACAATTTAGCGAAAACGTCCGCGTATTGCAAGGTGCTTTCACCAAGCTCATCGGTACAGCATCCATCGATCAACGTCTCGAATCTATCGACCTAGAATACACAAAACACGCCTTGGCGGGCCTCGTTCATACCGAAGAGGTGAATATGGTTAATATTGAAAGCATCCAGAATTTTGTAAGTTCTTATTTCAATATTAAAAAGCAAGACCTACTCGGCAAGAAACGAAAAGCCCAATTCGCATTTCCACGGCAAATCGCCATGTATCTATGCCGCGATATGATCAATGAAAGCTATCCTCAAATCGCAGCAGCTTTTTCTCGTGACCATACGACAATTCTCCATGCGTACGATAAAATAACGAAGGAAATTGAAAAAAATGAAGAAACTAAACGAATGGTTGCAGAAATTAAACAGAAATTAACAACCTGTGGATAACTCTGTGGATATATAGTGAATAACTTTGTGGATATCCTAAAACTCGTACTTTGATGTTAATATGTGGATAAGTAGGTACAAACTATCAACATAGTTATACACAACTCATAATTCACACAGTTAGTGGTGCCAAATCATTTTTACACATATAAACAGGCCCCTACTATTACTACTACTAAAACTAACAAACAATCAAAAAACTAGTAGAAATAGATCTACCGTAGAATATCTATAGAGCATCTACGATAGTAAACATTAAATATTACAAACAAAGCAAGTAATTATTAGTGCTTTTACAATATATAAAAATCATAAAGGAGTAACATATGCATATTACATTCCCTAAAGCAAATCTCCAAAAAGCAATCAACGTATTGCAAAAGGTATCTCAAAATAAAACAAGTTCTAACTTGCCAGGCGCTATTTACATGACTACAAAAAATGGTCAAGTAGAATTGCAAGGTAACGACTTCGAACTCGGCATTCGCTTAACCATCGATGGAGATATCAAAGAACCTGGTACTTTAGTGGTAGGTTCCCGCTATTTCCAAGAATTAATTCGCAAATTACCTGGCGATACTATCGAACTTTACAAACCAGAAGACGGAAATTCTTTGACAATTACATCTGGATCTTCCGAATTTAACCTTGTTACATTACACCCAGATGATTTCTCCTTGGTTGAACAAATTCACGACCAAGATCATGTAAACATCGATAGCTTTGCTATGAAAGAACTTATCGATTTAACAAATTATGCAGCTGCTACTGATGAAGATCGTCCTGTATTTACCGGTGCTCTTCTTGAAATCAAAGAAAACGAAGTGACTATGGTTGCTACTGATACACACCGTATGGCTGTAAAAAAAATTACCATCGATGAACCAGCAACGACTCCAATGCGTGCTATCATTCCTACAAAAACGTTGGCTGAAGTATCTCGTTTATTACCAACAGATAATCCAGCTATGATCAATATCATTTGGAATCGCACACAAATCGTATTCAATTTTGAATCTATTTATATTATTTCTCGCTTGATTGAAGGTACATACCCTGAATATGAAAAGGTAATTCCTTCTCAATTCGATTCTAGCGCTGTAATTGATCGCCGCGAATTCGCTGGCGCTGTTGATCGCGTATCCTTATTGGCTAAAGACATTAGTTATAATGTAATTCGTTATGATTGGTCTGAAAGCAATGTCACATTGTCTACTCAAAATACTGAAATCGGTATGGCGAAAGAAGACGTAGCTGTTGAATTTAAAGGCACACCTTTCACAATCTCCTTCAATGGTCGCTACATCTCTGACATCTTGCGTCACAGCACAGGAGACAATATCCACTTGTTCTTAAAACAAAATGGTCCTGTTGTTATTCGACAAGACAATAATCCGAACTATACATACGTAGTAACACCAGTTCGCACAAATGCTTAACCTTTATCACTTTAGGAGAACGTTATGAAAGAGCAACAGCAGGTACCCATTCATACGGAGTATATTCAAATTGATCAGTTGTTGAAGTTAGAAGGCATCATTGAAACAGGTGGTCAAATTAAATCTTTCATCGATGAAGGCATCCTTACCTTGAATGGTCAGGTCGTAACGGAAAAACGCAAGAAATGCCGCGTTGGTGATGTGATTTCTTGTGAAGGTCTCGATGTAGACCTCGTGATTACACAAGAGGAGGCATAATCGGTGAGAATTGACTCACTGCAGTTATTTCAGTTTCGTAATTATAAGGATGTACAGATACAGTTTAATCCTGAGATTATTGTTCTATATGGCACTAATGGGGCTGGTAAGACGAATATCCTCGAATCTATCTATGTTGGTACGATTGGTAAAAGCCATCGTACAAACGATATATCGGATATGCTCATGTTCAATACTGAAGAAGCAGGCATAGTTGTAAAATTCGAGAAAAAAGATACACCTCAAAAGGTAAATATTAAATTATTCCGTCAAGGCCCTAAGGATATTCGATTAAACGACACAAAAATATCTCAAAAAGAGCTGATTGGTACATTAAATACAGTTATCTTCTGTCCTGAAGATTTACAGCTCATCAAGGGGACTCCATCGGGACGTAGGCGTTTTCTCGATATGGAAATATCTCAGACTAGTGCTACATACTATCATCAATTGATGCAGTATAATCGGTTGTTACAACAACGAAATGCAGTCCTAAAAGAATATAGAGGAAAGAATACTATTCCTCTTGAAGAATGGGATTTGCAGCTAGCAGATATGGCAAGCTTTATTGTGAAAAAACGATTAGAAAGCCTAAAGAAAATCAATTTGCTTATCGATTTGATGAATCGTAAATTGACAGGTGGTCTTGAGAATTTAACCATTGGTTATGAACAGCCGTATATGGACAATGGTTCATTGGAATATACAAAGGAAGGCTTTTACGAACGCATCAAAGCAGCGTTGCCTCAGGATCGTCATCGTTTAAGCACTAGCGTTGGTCCTCATCGCGATGATTTACGATTCTTTTCCGATGCGATGGATTTAAAGAAATTTGGATCTCAAGGGCAGCAACGAACCGCTGTATTGTCCTTAAAGTTGAGTGAGCTTGAATTTATCAAGTCAGAGGTAGGAGAATATCCAGTACTTCTTTTGGATGATGTATTGAGCGAACTTGATGAGTCGAGACGAGCGAATTTATTGCAGTTTATTCATAAACGAATTCAAACATTTATTACCACTACAGATATTCACGATTTTAAAGATTTAAAATCCGTTCAATTTATTTCTTGTGAAGGGGGACAGGTTCAGTATGGACAGCCTTGATCTTTGTTTACCAAAGGCCTTAGCAGAACTGAATTTACTGGAACAATATAAATTAAATACCCTTGTTCACAAGTGGCGTGATGTAGTAGGTGATGTCATTGCGGATCATACAAAAATTGTGTCCATCAAGCCTCCAAATATGGTTATCAGCGCAGATAATTCCATGTGGATGCAGGAATTACAGATGCAAAAACGACGTATTATCGAGGCTATCAACAAGTATTATCGCCAAGAGGTAATCACTGATATTCGCTTCATCATGAAACGTCAGAGCTATGTGAAAGTAGAAAATAACACGTCTCTCACGATTCCTGATGAACAAATTATTACAAAACGTATTAACTTTGCAGATATCGTGCTTTCAAAAGAAGACGTAGACGCTATCGATACATCGTTGAAACAAACGGATAACGAAGCATTAAAAGCTGCTTTCCGGAAAGTACAGATTACGGCTCGAAAGCGAGAAATCTATTTAGAGCAGCATGGCTATCATCGTTGTAAACGATGTGGTATGCATATGAAATCTAAAAAGGAAATCTGTCCAACCTGTGAATATGAATTGCATCGAAAACATATTAAGGATATTAAAGCTGTTATTCGAAAGTATCCGTATTTTAAATACAGCGACTGCCAGCAATTTATACAGTGTAGTTTTTCAGACTTTGCAGAAGCGATGCGGGAATCCATATACTTTTACCTTGATAAGATTTATAAAGGATCCATCAATCGCCGTCATATGTTTATGGTGACCATGCTCATCACCCACAAAAAGCCTGATGAGTTGACGGATCAGCACGTCATCAATTTGTGTAATAAATATCGGTCTAAGTTCCTCGCTGAAGAGGAGCAACGCAAAATCGATGCCCTTAATGGGACATTAGAAAAGTAGAGGGGGCATTCTTATGTACGTTCATATTGGAGATACCATTTCTGTGCCCATAGAATCCATTATTACGATGGTGCATGCCAAGGGCGGAAAGTCCCATAAGAGTCCTATTCATCACTATGAAATGCTAGAATATATCGCCATGGTGCCAGAGGAGCAAATCAAGACATATGTGGTCACAGATGACTGTGTGTATGGATCTGGTATCAGTATTAAGACTTTAATGAGACGGATTGATGAGTTTTATAGTATAATAAAGAGATAAAGTTTAATCCTGTACATGTTTTGTTACTTTATTTCAATCAAGTGCAGTATGATAGATTGTTAGGAGGAGTTTGTTTCATGCCTGAACAAAATTATGGCGCTCAGAATATTCAGGTTCTTGAGGGTCTAGACGCGGTGCGTAAACGCCCAGGGATGTATATTGGTAGTACGTCTGCTCGTGGTTTGCATCACCTCGTATACGAAGTTGTAGATAACTCTGTAGACGAAGCGCTTGCTGGTTACGCTACACATATCGAAGTATCCATCAATCCAGATAACAGTGTTACCGTTGTCGATGATGGTCGTGGTATTCCAACAGGAATGCATGAATCTGGTATGTCTGCGGTAGAGCTAGTATTAACGAAATTGCATGCTGGTGGTAAATTTGGTGGTGGCGGCTACAAGGTATCTGGTGGTCTTCACGGCGTAGGTATTTCCGTAGTTAATGCATTGAGTGAATGGACTAAGGTTCAAGTATCTCAAAATGGTATTGTTCAAGAAATTTCCTTTGCTCGTGGTCATAAAACTTCCGAGTTGCACGAAATTGGCAAGGCCGAAGGCACTGGTACTACAGTTATTTTCAAGCCAGATGCAGAAATCTTTGAAACTACCGTATTTAGCTTTGATACATTGAAAATGCGTTTACAAGAATTGGCATTCCTTAACAAAGGCCTTCGCATTACATTGAGCGATTTGCGTTTAGAGGAACCTCGTGTTGAAAGCTTCCACTATGAAGGTGGTTTGGTTTCTTTCATTACCTTCTTGAACGAAAATAAAGAAGCAATTAACCCAACTGTTATTAACATTGAAAATACAAAAGACGATGTTGTGGTAGATGTAGCATTGCAATATAACGATAGCTATAGTGAAAACTTGTTGTCCTTCGTAAATAACATCAATACGATTGACGGTGGTACACATCTATCTGGTTTCCGTGCTGCCTTGACTCGTACCCTCAATGATTATGGCCGTAAATCTGGTTTGATCAAGGAAAGTGAGTCTAATCTTTCCGGTGAAGACGTACGTGAAGGTTTGACAGCTGTCGTATCTGTAAAAGTGTTGGAACCTCAATTTGAGGGCCAAACAAAAACTAAACTTGGCAATAGTGAAGTAAAAGGTATTACAGATGTTATCGTTACAGAAGGTCTTAAAACATTCTTCGAAGAACATCCTCAAGATGCGAAGAAAATCATCGAAAAAGCAACGATGGCAAGCCGTGCTCGTGAGGCCGCTCGTAAAGCCCGCGATTTAACGCGCCGTAAAAATGCGTTGGAAGTATCCAGTCTTCCTGGTAAATTGGCGGATTGCTCTGAAAAAGATACATCTATGACTGAAATTTATCTTGTGGAAGGTGATTCTGCAGGTGGTTCTGCAAAACAAGGTCGCGATCGTCGTTACCAAGCGATTTTGCCATTGCGTGGTAAAATCCTCAACGTAGAAAAAGCACGTCTAGATAAGATTTTGGCTAATAACGAAATTCGCTCCATGATTACCGCTTTTGGTACAGGTATTGGCGATGAATTCGATATTACAAAATCCCGTTATAACAAGATTATCATCATGACAGATGCGGACGTTGACGGCGCTCATATCCGTACATTGTTATTAACATTCTTCTACCGCTATATGAAACCATTGGTAGAGGAAGGCCATATCTATATTGCTCAACCACCTTTGTATCAAATCAAGAAGGGTAAATCTCATTGGTATGTATACTCTGATGCAGAGTTGACTGCTAAACTTGATGAAGTAGGCCGCGATGGTACTACAATCCAACGTTACAAAGGTTTAGGTGAAATGAATCCTGAACAATTATGGGAAACTACAATGAACCCTGATAATCGTACGATTCTACAAGTTAGCTTAGAAGATTCTATCGAAGCTGACAAAATATTTACGGTTCTCATGGGTGATAAGGTAGAGCCTCGTCGTAAATTTATTGAAGATAACGCAAAATACGTGCGTAATCTAGATTTATAAGAGGTGACCCATGTCTGAAAATCATAATAGTAACGTAGAGTTTACGTCTAATAAAGATCAACATTTAAAACGGTCCCTAAAGGCGCGTCATATGAATATGATCGCTTTAGGTGGCGCTATCGGTACTGGCTTATTCGTAGCTGGTGGTGAAGTGGTAAGTACAGCAGGCCCTGGTGGTGCTCTTGTAGCTTACGGCCTCATTGGTATCATGGTGTATTTCCTCATGACATCTCTTGGGGAAATGGCTACATACTTGCCAATTCCTGGTTCCTTCGGGACTTATGCAAAACGCTATGTAGATCCTGCCTTTGGTTTTGCCTTAGGTTGGAATTACTGGTTTAACTGGGCTATTACCTTGGCTGCTGAAGTATTAGCAGGGGCGCTCATCATGAAATATTGGTTCCCTGATGTACCTGCCATCGTATGGTCTGCTCTGTTCTTGCTCATTTTATTTGGCTTGAATTATTTATCTACTCGTTCCTTTGGTGAAAGTGAATATGTGTTCTCTAGCATCAAAGTTATTACAGTATTCGTATTTCTATTCTGTGGCTTTATGCTCATCTTTGGTATCGGTGGTACATCTCCAGGATTTGCAAACTGGACTGTAGGAGAAGCTCCATTTGTAGGTGGCTGGGAATCTATTCTGGCTATCTTTATGGTGGCAGGATTCTCCTTCCAAGGTACTGAACTGATTGGTGTAGCCGCTGGTGAAGCGGAAGACCCTGAAAAGAATGTGCCAAAAGCGATTAATACAATCTTCTGGCGTATTCTATTATTCTATATCGGTGCTTTCACGGTTATCGGTTTCTTGATTCCGTACACAGATCCAAATTTGTTGAATTCTAGTGTAGAGAACGTATCTATTTCTCCATTTACACTCGTATTTGACCGTTTTGGTTTTGCCTTTGCTGCTAGCTTTATCAATGCTATCATCTTAACGGCTGTATTGAGTGCTGGTAACTCTGGTCTGTACTCTTCTACGCGTATGCTGTACGCACTCGCTAAGGAAGGTCAAGCACCTCAAATTTTTGCTAAATTAAATAAACGTGGTGTTCCAGTGCCTGCGTTAATCTTAACGACAGCAATCGGTTTATTTGCGTTCCTAACAAGCTTTATCGGCGAAGGTACAGCTTATACATGGATTGTTAATATCTCTGGTTTATGCGGTTTCATCGCATGGGTTGGTATCGCAGTATCTCACTATCGTTTCCGCCGTGCATTCATTGCACAAGGCAGAGATCTTAGTGAATTGCCATACAAAGCGTGGTTATTCCCAGTTGGCCCAATCTTGGCGTTCATTCTTTGCGTCATTATCATCTGTGGTCAAAACTACTCCGCTTTCACAGGCGATACCATCGACTGGTACGGCGTATCCGTTGCCTATATTGGCTTACCAATCTTCTTCGCAGTGTACCTTGGTTATAAATACATCAACAAAACTAAAGTTGTGCCGTTGAAAGAAGTTAACCTAGACCGCGATTTTGATAGATAAAAATATAAAATTAGACCTGTTCATTATGAAAGTAGTGAACAGGTCTTTTTTTGATGTATAATATGTAAATTTTTGATATATAGTATGTGATTTTTGGAGATACAATATGTAATTATTTTATGTGAAAGCTATATTTATATTTGTTTTTCTCTAAAAGTCTTGTTATAATAAATCAAAATATATTGTAGTCAATTAGAAAGGATACAATTATGATTATTACAACAACTATGCATATTGAAAACAAACCTGTACAAGAGTACAAAGGTATTGTATTTGGTGAAGTCGTAGAAGGCCGTAACTTTGTAAAAGATTTCATGTCCGGTATTCGTGACATTGTTGGTGGTCGTAGCGGTAGCTATGAAGATTCTTTGATGAATGCGCGCAAAGCAGCTCTCGACGAAATGTCTCAACGAGCTTCTAAATTGGGTGCTAATGCTATTATTGGCGTATCCTTCCAATACAGCACAGTAGGTGCACAAAATGGCATGCTTATGATTACATGCAATGGTACAGCTGTAGTAGTTTAATAATAAATCATAAATAATATAAATCCCCTAATCGATGTTTAAGTGTAAACTTTCACAACGATTAGGGGATTTTTACTAAGGAAATGAAGTTACTAGCTAATGCTAGATTTTATGATGTTACGTAAATATTAGATATTTCGTTAGAAAAATATTAGACATTTCATTAGATTAATATTATATATTTTATTAGCTAAATATTAGTTATTTTACCTTATACCAGCTTGCATACATGACTGGTAATACGATGAGTGTTAGAACCGTCGCCACTAGTAAGCCGCCGCTGAAGGCGATGGCTAATGGACTCCAGAATACAGATCCCATGAGAGGAATCATGCCTAAAATCGCTGCGATAGCGGTAAGCATGATAGGGCGGAAACGAAGTGTAGCGGAGTTGATAATCGCTTCACGAGGTTCTTGACCTTCTGCTTTGTGAATTTCGATTTGGTCTAACAAGATAATGGAGTTACGGATGATCATACCTGAGAGGGCGATGATCCCTAGAATAGCCATAAAGCCTAACGGCGTTCTCGTAATATTGAGTGCTAATACAACACCGATTAGTCCCAATGGAGCCGTGAGTAGAGCCATTATCATGAGGGCGATACGCTTTAATTGGAACATGAGGATTGTCATGATTACAAAGAGCATAATCGGCATTGGTGTTAATAGCTTTTGAACAGCTGTTTCGCTCTTTTCAGCGGCGCCGTCTAGGTCAATAGAATAGCCTGTAGGCAAGGAATCGCGAATGTCTTGTAAGGATTTGTAAACCTCTTTCGTTTTCGCATTACCCAATACACCTGCTTTTACATTGGCATGCACACTAATGGTTGGCATCATATTGCGATGCCAAATAATACCATCCTCTTGTGTCATGGTAATGGTTGCAATTTGGCTAAGTGGTACATAGGAGCCATTTCCTGTTTGAATTGGCAAGGATGAAAGAGCACTTAAGTTATGTTGCTCGTTGTCACCTAAACGGAAGGTAACAGGAATGGTTTGGTTCCCTTCGTAGTATTCACCAGATTTAGTACCAGACAATAGACTTTGCAAGTGCAAGGATACAGCATAGCTATCGATGCCGAGTAAACGTGCCTTGTTTGGATCGATGTGAATATTGGCTACAGGTTCTGTATCTGGCCAGTCAAAGGCGATATTTTGTAAGTCTTTATCGTCTTGCATTTTAGCTTTTACTTGATTCGCAATTTCTTTTACCACCTTTTGATCAGGGCCAGCAACGCGAAGCATGACTGGAAATTTGGATGGTGGACCGATTTGTAAGAATTGCGTATTTACAAGGGCCGATGGGAATTGCTCGTTTAAATAAGGAGTCAATTCAGCATAAAGTTTATCGCGATCCTCTAAGGATTTTGTAACAATCACATATTGCAAGAAGTTGTTCCGTTGCAATTCCGGTTCCAAGGTGAGGACGAAACGTGGAGAACCTTGTCCAATGTAGGAGGTGAAGGTTGCAATGCGCTCGTCGTCTTTCAAATGTTCATCGATGAGTTTTGCTTGGTTAGCAGTATATTCGATAGATGAGCTTTGAGGAAATTGCATGGATATAATGATTTCATTACGCGTTGATGATGGGAAAAATTCCTGTTTGATCAATGGTAGTGAAAGCAAGGATAAAACGAAAGCTCCTAGGGTGGCCAGTAGGACTATCTTGTGATGTCCTAGAGCCCAATGTAATAGTTTTTCAAACTTATCATAGAAGGTCACATTGAGCTTGTGCATGATACGGTCTCGTTTAGTCCATTCCGATTCCGGCTTGGGAGCCTTGTTTTCGATGATTTTATAACCCAATACAGGGCTGACGAGAACAGAGGCAAACCAAGATAGAATAAGTGCCATAAATACAACGATGGATAGGGATTTTGTAAACTCTGCTACCATGCCTTGTGCTAGTGCTAACGGCAAGAAGCCTGCACAAGTAATGAGTGTACCAGATAGCATAGGGAATGCTGTCGATTCGTAAGCAAAGGTAGCCGATTTAAAGTGACCCCATCCTTCTTCGAGCTTAACGCTCATCATTTCTACAACGATGATGGCATCGTCTACGAGGAGGCCTAAAGCTAGGATTAAGGCACCTAAGCTAACCTTATGTAGATAGATGCCGCTTTCATACATCAAGATGAACGTTGTAGACACAACGACTGGAATGGTGAGGGCTACAACGATACCGGTTCGTAAGCCGAGAGATGCAAAGCTTACGAGCAATACGATGGCGATGGCTTCAAATAAGGATTGAGAGAAATCGCCGATGGATTCCTTAACGATATGCGGTTGATTCGATACTTGATTGAGTTCGAGGCCGGCAGGAATCGTTTTCTGTAATTCCCCGAGTTTTTTGTCGATGGCTTCGCCGAATTCGATATTATTGCCCCCTGCATCCATGGAGATAGCGATGCCAATGGCTGGCTTACCTTTGTAATAGAACTGTGGATCGCTAGGGTCTTGGTAGGTCATGGTTACATCAGCCATGTCACCGAGGCGCAAGGTTTGGTTATTGATGCGGATCGGCATATCTTGCACCGCTTGAGGACTATCGAATAGGCCATTGACGCGGAGATATACATTGTTTGTATCTGTTGTAATCAAACCAGCTGGAACCATCATACTTTGCTGTTTAAGCGCTGTTAACAGCTGTTGTGTACTGACTTTATAGGATGCGAGTTTATCCTTGTTTATGGTTACATTGAGGGTTTGTTGTTGAACCCCAATGAGGCTGATTTTCTTAACATTAGGAACAGATAAAAGCTGACGTTTTAAGTCTTCTGCTTGTTGTCGTTTTTCTTCGTACGAATACTCATCACCACTGATGGCATAGATAATGCCATATACATCGTCGAACCTGTCGTTAATGGTCGGTCCTTGAACGCCTGCAGGCAATGATTTCCATTCGTCGTTGATCATATTCCGCGCTTCTTCCCAAGCGGGACGAATTTTATCGGATGGCAAATCCTCTCTTAAATTGATATAAATAACGGATTTGCTGCCATCTGTAAAAGATTTTGTATAATCTACACCAGGAAGATCGCGTAGTTTTTCTTCGAGTTTGTCCGTTACCTGATCCGACATTTCTTGTGGAGAAGCCCCCGGCCAAGCAACACCGACCACCATGGTGCGCATCGTAAAATCAGGATCTTCCATGCGTCCCATATGGGTGAATGAGAAGATACCGAAGGTGAGGAGCACAGCCATGAAGTAGTAGATAATGGACTTGTGTTTAAGAGCCCATTCCGCTAAGTTAAATTGTTTCATTGACTAACCGCCGTCCCTTCTTGTAATTGTTGGGTACCTGCGGTGATGACAATGTCACCTTTAGCTAAACCAGATGTGACGATGACGGAGTTCTTACCGAACTCACCAGTTTTGATAGGCACGAGATGAGCCTTCTTATCGCGGATGATATAGACAGCATTATTGCCGTTAGAGTCTTTCACAAGAGCCGTTAACGGAATAGAAATATTGGTACTATCTGTGGTAGATAGATTAGCATTGACCGTCATACCTAGTTGTACCTCTTTAGGCGCATTTTGCAAGGTGATTTTTACGGTATACGTTCTCGCTACAGGGTCAGGAACTGGTGAAATTTCACGTACTACGCCTTGTACTGTTACATCTGGTAATGCCCAGAAGGTAATAGTAGCAGGGCTACCTACATGAATTTTACTTAATTCTTGTTCAGGAAGGGCAATGACTGCTTCTGGGTCGTGACCGGCCGCTAAGGTACCAACACTTTGACCGGCTGCTACGACTTGTCCTGCTTCAATATTGAAAGCGGTAATAATACCTGTATCAGGGGCCGTCAAATTAGTATAGCTATTTTGATTACTACTCAAATTAAGGCTTGCTTGTGCTTGTTGTAATTGAGCAGATGTGGCATTCAATTGGTTTTCAGCTTGGTCTAATTGCAATTTACTAATTGCTTGTTGTGCATAGAGCTCGCGGTATCGTTTAGCATTGGTTTCTGCCAATTCGTAGGCCGATTGAGCAGCTTTTACAGCACCTTCAGCATTTTGCACCTGAGCTGATGTGTCTGAACCATTGATTTGAGCAATGACTTGGCCTGCTTGCACTACATCACCAACATTTACAAATTTGTTGATGACACGCCCTCCAATTTGAAAGGCTAAGTTTGTTTCTGTTTTATTATGAATGGTGCCTGCATAGCCAGCATCAGTAGTTCCAGACTCTTCACCTATAGTGATGGTACGCACCTTGAGACTTGTATCTTCAGGTGGTTTTTCTGATCCACAACCACTTATGATGGCGGTCCCTATTAATAGGGCGCCTATAGTTGCTATGATTCGTTGATTCATAGAATCTCTCCTTTGTCTACCGCATATAAGCCCTATGACACAGAACTACACATAGGTAGTAATCATAGGACTCTATATGTATATTAGAAAACTCTAATTTCTAATTATATATTTTATAGAAAAAAATAATTATATATTTTATACAATTTAATAATACTATATTTATATTGAAAGTTCTAGCCTTTATGCAGAAAATAAAAGAATTATATACTTAATTTATATAATTGATGATATATTTTAATGATAATTTTTAAAAGTAATCTATATTTTGCTAGTATTTGCTAGTATATGTATTATTTATATTATGAATACAAAAATGTAGTAAAAAAGTGAGTCCTCTATCGATTGAGCTGTATCCAAAAATATGTCCAATTTTTGGGGTACAGTTCATAGTAAGAGAACTCACTTTTTTAGATTTTGTCTATATTATTTGAGCTTTATTTTTCTTCTTCTTGTTCTACAATAGGTTCTTCATAGGTTACAAGGATTTTATCGATACGAGTATGATCCATATCGATGACTTCAAAGGTATAGCCGTTCCATTTTGCCTTGTCTAATTCTTTTGGAATACGACCGAAGAGGACGTTTAAGAGGCCGCCCATAGTTTTGTACAAGTCGTCTTCTTCGCCTGGCAATTCTTGATCGATGTGAAAGAATTCTTTAAATTCATCTACATTGAGAAGGCCATCTACGAGCCATGCTCCATCGCGTTCGATGATCTTGTTTTCTTCTTCCTTGATTTCTTCCTCACCGGAAGGCATAAGGCCTACGATTTCCTCCATGATGTCATGCAAGGTGACAAGTCCAGTAAAACCACCATATTCGTCGAGGATAATTGCTTCATGAACGCCTTCTGTACGTAGAACGTTCAATAATTTCATGAGTGAAATGGATTCAGGAACGAGAACAGGTTCTTTCAAACAAGCTTTGATGATATCGTGAATGGAACTTTCACTAGGACGTTGCATAATTTGAACTAATACATCGGATACGGTAACGAGACCCTTTAATTCATCTAAGGAATCGGTACCTACAGGAATGCGGTAATGGTTGGCATTCTTGAGGACCTCCATGATCTCGTCTTCCGTGCCATTAAGATCAATCCATTTGAGCTGTGTACGAGGAGTCATGATGTCACCTGCGTTCATATCTGCAAGATGGAAGATATTTTCTACGAGGATAGGTTCTTCCTCTTCGTAAGCACCCATGGCAACGCCTTCGGTAAGCATTTTATTAATTTCAGATTCTGTAACAGGCGCTTCTTCTTTTACAGTAACGCCTAGCATTTTTAAGAGGAATTCTGTGGAAACGCCGAGGAAGCTAACGATTGGTTTTAACGCCACAGATAGCCAGTAAATTGGTTTTGCTACTACAACGGCAATGCTTTCAGGGCTATTTAAGGCCAAGCGTTTAGGCACGAGTTCGCCGATAACGAGGGATAAATAGGTAATGATTGCAACGATAATGAAGGAGCTTATAGAGGCTGCGTATGGTTCGATGCTTGGAATATTTGATACTAAAATTTCTTCTAATGGACTAGAGAAGGTGGCACCAGAATACAAACCAGTTAAAATACCTACGAGGGTGATGCCAATTTGAATGGTAGAGAACATTTCATTTGGGTTCTCCGATAATTCAAAGGCTGTTTTCGCACGTTCATTGCCTGATTCTGCCAACTCTTCAAGTTTACGTTTTTTCGCATTTACAATGGCTAACTCCGTCATGGAGAATAAACCATTTGCGATGATTAATACGATGATAATGATAAAATCTAAGGTCAGATCACTGTCCATGTAAGTAGATACTCCTTTTTAATGACATATAATTCTGCACATGAGAATAATAGAAATATTACTCCTAGTATACCATATCGACATTAATAAGTGTTTCCAGCACAGAAAAAGGAGGGGTGCCGCCCTCCTTTTTTCCTTTTGCATGCATTAAACGCTACAAAAACATTTATTTTCTTCGTTATCTATCATGATTGATTTTAATTTGTAAATAGTACCCTAATAAGGGTATAGTATGTATAGAAATTAAGATTAGTATTAAATATTAGGTCATATATTTTGGCCTCGTGATTGGATTACATAGATGGCAACAGAGCAAGAGTGGGAAAGTGTATTACAAATAAAAACCTCTGGTCGCGATGATAGTCGTTCCGATACGGAGCATCATCCGTACGAGCCGACAGATTATTGCGTGCTGGAGCGCTTGGCAAATAGCGGTCATATTCGCAAGAAAAATACGCTCATCGATTATGGTAGTGGCAAGGGCCGAGTGAGTATTTTCATGGCTTACCAAACGGGCTGTCATTCTATAGGCATCGAATATGATGAACGGCTATATGAAAAGGCTTTGATTAATGGTGAAAGTCCAGCAGCGCGCCATCGCGTGTCTTTTGTACACGGTGATGCGGCTCTCTACGAGTTACCTGAGCAGGCTGATCGATGTTTTTTCTTTAATCCCTTTGCACTCCATACGATTAAGCGGGTACTAGGAAATATTTTTGATTCGCTATATCATAACCCTCGGGAGATTAAGTTATTTTTCTACTATGTTAATGAAGAGGTGGAGAACTTTTTAAATAACCATGTGCGCTTGGAACAAGAGGAACCTATTGATTGTAGTGATCTCTTTGAAGCAAGCGATGCAAAAGAACGAATTCTCGTCTATTCAGTCAATTTGTTTTAGTGCAGTAATTTAAGACCTTTATGTAACAATTTGATATATTTTGATGTAACAGTTAAAAATCCGATGGATGCAATAAATATTAGACTGATGCGATAAATATTAAACTAATTAATAAATATTGGATTAATGTAACATATAAATATCAGACTTTAATATAGTAAGTTTGTATATGAATATAATGTATATAAATTTGATTAAATAACCTCGATTTGAATAGTGCTTTAGTAGTATGAAATGCATACTATTTGGAACGTATTCAAATTGAGGTTTTATTCTATTTTTAAGGAGCTTTTACACATATTATTAAGGAAAAAGCAGATAAATTCTGCTATAATAATATATTAGAGATTATAAAATCAATTCATTTTTATGGTTCTATACATTGATTCGTATACGCTAATGTAGCGGATAGGACTGAGTGTATTGAATACAGGAGGTGCATATGGAACTCATCGATACAATGTTGATTGAACGCATTCGTAAAGCTTTAATTAAACGATATGACCGAGATCAACAGATTCAACAAATGATTGAAGAAATTGGTACAGAGGAAGGCCTTAATGAGTCCGAATTGGCTATCGTTTACCAAGCTTATTTAGAGGTAAAGGAACGGGTGTATTATACATCTTCTCTCGTTGATTTGTGGAATCAAATTGAAGATGTTCAAAAACGTATGGTCTTATTGCATTCTTACGAATCTTTAGAAGAAGATTTATTTGGCGATGTGCTAGGTGACGATAAGGAAGATATCGTCATTTCTAATACATCTGGAGTTGGTAAGGGTGTTAGTCACAGTGATGATGCATATGCTATGGAACAGATACAATTATCTGACGTTCCTGTGCATCATGATTCTACGGTGGGTATGAATCATATTAAATTGAATGAATTAAAATCTATAGGTGGTCTCTTTACTGGTTTTGGTGAAAGCTCTGGTAAGGAAATGGCAGATTTTGAAGATACTGCGATTGAGCACCTTGATGTAAAACCATTAGAAGGCGTTGAAAGCTTAGCAATTCATCATTTAGATGAAAATGAAGAGTTAAATGTAGATGGTCTTGATGAATTTTCGAAAGATAAGAAATCAGAGGAAGCTAAAGTGGATGATGAGGATATATCGTCTATCGATCCATACACGGCGGTGAATGCTTTGTTATTTGGTAAAGCCGGTTTAGAATCTGATAAAACAAATAAGAAGATGGAAAAGCTTCTTAAAAAGAAATTAAAACGCGTTGACGATGAATGGGCGCGTATCAACGGTTCTGAGGACAAGAAATCTAAGGACGATAAAAAATCCAAGGAAGACAAAAAAGTTAAAGAGGATAAGAAATCTAAAGAAGACAAAAAGTCCAAGGAAGAGAAAAAATCTAAGAAAGATAAGAAGTCTAAAGAAGATAAGAAAGATAAGAAAGATAAAAAACACAAGAAGCATAAAGAAGATAAGCTTTATAAAGCCGAAGAAAAGTTAAAGAAAAAGAAAGATAAGGCTGAAAAGAAGCTTAAAATCTTAAACGATAAGTTAAAAACAGTCTTCTTAGCGGATACTTTTAAGAAAAAAGATAAGAAGAAAGACAAGAAAAAGGATCAAAAATTCAAAAAAGATGAATCCGCAAAAAAGCAGAATCGATAGTTTCCGTATGGAATAGTAAGGTCTCTGAAAAGATGACCAAGGAGAGTGCTAGTGCGAAAAAATCAGCAGGTGCTGAGACTATCGACCGTGGATGCGGTAAATGCAAACGATGTAAAGGTCCTAAATGTAAGAAATATCCAAGATAATTGATAGTTATGTAATTATTAGAATATTACGTACCATATTACGTAGAATATATGTACCATATATATGTAGTTTATGATATTTTATTAATCATTTAGGCAGTATAGTTATGTAGTTTTGTTATGCATGTAACAATATAGTTATTTTTCTAACATACTAGTTAGGTTATCAGTTAGGCTGATAGTTAAGTTTAGTGTTAGGTTAATAATTAGAGTTATAGGATACAACAGTTAGGGGTTAATGATGAACCGATGGCAGCGATTATTTGAAGGCATACGAACAGAGATTAAGGTATTTATCTTTTTCTCTGCTTTGTTGACTGCATTTAGAATCGTGTTTCTTGCAGTATTTCAATCACAACTAGCTTCCGTGACGATGGAGAATATCCTCACGTCCTTATGGCTAGGCTTTAGATTGAGTCTCAAGACCGTCGGTTCTTTGTGTTTACTAGGCTTTTTAGGGGGGACTTTGGTGTATACCTTTGTACCCAAATGGCCGTCTTTGCGCATTAAACAGGTCCTCTACTCCATTGCGACTGTACTGTTGACCTTTTTATTTCTGGGACGCATTCCGTTCTATAAAATCTTCAACTCCTCTTATAATGCGATGCTCATCAATGGCAAAAACGATGATATCGGCGCCATTGTAAATACAGCAATTAACGAATATAATGCCCTCATGTACATCATTGGGGCCGTTGTATTGAGCGCAGCGCTTTGCTGGTTCCTCGTTCGTTTCCTAGCGTGGGGCACGAAGAAATATAGTGACTATGCTGATGATCTAAGGAATGGTGATGATGCGGATAGTCTAAGAAATAGTGACTGTGCAGATAATCAACGACTTTGTACTACTTGGTATCCTAAGACGAAGAAAACACAATGGATGACGGGCATTGGGCTGACTATTGTTATCAGCGTACTAGGTCTATTCTTTAGATTTGGCGGTGCTTTCAGCTATACGAACTCCATCAACTGGGAAAGTGCGGCTCGCCTCAGCTCCAATCTGTTAAACGAAAATATCCTCGACGATGTGCAGGCTCTCTATCGTGTTAAAAGCATTGCGAAACGGACGGCTGAGCTTGAGGTTATTAACTTAACGCCTCAAGAGCTAAACGAAAAAATCACTGCCGTTGGCGGTAAGTTTAATGGCACTAATTTTGACGGTTCTTTCACCAGAACCATTACAACACAGCGATTAGCGGAGCAACCACAGTCCATAAACCTCGTTCTTGGAGAATCCTATGGCTTGTGGCCGTTCCTCGCTGAATATAACGAGCCTGGTGCGTACCTTGTTGAACAAGGTCGTAAATATGCTGCCAGCCCTCAAGCGATGAGCACGCAGCTAGCCCTCGCCCAAGGCACCGGCACGATGCCGGCCATCAATGGTTTATTGACGGGTATGCCTGACACAGGGCTATATCCTAACTATGAAGGTGAAAGTTTCAAAGAGCCTTATGGTTTAGGCATTGGTCCTGTTATGAAAAAGCTAGGCTATAAGACTGTATTCTGGTATGGTGGCTTTAGCACATGGCAAAATGTTAAAAACTTTGTTTTATCTCAAGGTTTCGATGAATTCCACGATGCCTCTGAAATGCCAAGCGAAGACGGCAACGCTTGGGGCGTAGGCGATAAAGATTTGTTTAAAGCTATTTCTGCCTACATGGATCAGCATAGAGGGGAAAAAATCCTCAATGTGATTATGACCACTTCTAATCATCCGCCGTATAGCATCAATGTGGCTAAGGAAGGCTACGATGTGAATAAGGTAAAAGGTCATTTGCCAGATTCTATCGAAGAAAATGATAAGCAATTGAACGAAATGGGCCATATTTGGTATGCAGACCACGTAATGGGCAATTTTATTGCTCGCGAAGAAACAGCAGATCCGTCTGCACTCTTCGTCATTACAGGTGACCATAGCGAACGCTTTAACTTTGCACGTGAAGTAGGTCCTAATGTGGCATCTACTATTCCTATTATTTTTTATGGTCGCGGCATTCATAAAGATTGGCTTGCGCCTAATGCGTTCGGCATGAGCATTCAAATCATTCCAACCTTGGCTGAATTAATAGGACGACCTGGTCAAACCTATGAAGCGATGGTACCAAGCTTATTTACACAAGAGGAATTTGTATTTAATCATAGACTATATCTAGATAAAAATGGAAAAGTCTTAGAACAAAGTGCGAGCATGCCTCAATCCTATGGGGATATGATTAAAAATATGCGTGAACTTGCGGCATGGCGTATTAAACATGGAAATAACATTAAGTGAGAAACATTTTAGCTAATGATATGTAGCTAGAACGAACTATATAAGTTTGAGAGTTTGTAAAACTAGTTTGGCTAGTACATGTGTAAGAGGAGCATGGAATGGAGTTAATTTCGGTCATTGTACCCGTCTATAATGTGGAATCTTATGTTGCAGAATGTATTGAATCCATTCAAAACCAAACGTATATGAATTTGGAAATCATCTTAGTAAATGATGGTTCTACAGATGCTAGTGGTGATATTTGCGATCAGTATGCAGCCTATGATGAGCGAATACAGGTCATTCACAAAGAGAATGCTGGAGTTAGTGCTGCTCGTAATACGGGGATAGAATCGGCTAATGGTGACTATATTGGCTTTGTGGACTCAGATGATTACATTGCACCTACTATGTATGAAGATATGTTAAAGCTCATGGCAGAACATGATTTAGATATCATAGAATGCACTGCTTTCAGAAATAATGGTGACACCAATATCGAAGGGTGCAATGACGGGTCATTAGAAATTTTTAATCGAGATGAAGCGCTAAGAATGGCTATGTACGATTGTTTTGTTGCTGTATGGAGTCAATTGTATAAGCGAAGAGTTATCAGCGATGTGCGTTTCCCTGTAGGTCGAAAATTTGAAGATTCTGCTGTATCTTATTTATTTATCGCTAATACAAAACGGGTGGGTCATATTAATCGCTGTTTGTATTATTATCGACTTAATCCTAATTCAACGACTCAAACTTCTTTTGATCCGAAATCTCGATGGGATTTTGTGTTAGGCTATGAAGAACGCTTGCAATATGCTATAGATCATCAATTACCATATGTTGATGATTGCAATAGTTTATTGATGAAAGCCGTATTATCCTGTTTAACAGCTTACTATGCAAAGCCAACGGGTAATCAAGTGTATTATGATAAATGTAAAAAAATGATTGAAACTTATCGTAATGATGCATCCTACAAGCTATTAAATTCTAAATATAAGCTCTTTTTATGGTCCTTTGGCCGTGCCGATTGGATTCATAAAATAGGGGCTCGTTTATCGTACTTAGCAAAACAAGTACGTTCGTAAGTGAAAGGTAAAACTATGGCAACTGTATCTGTAATAATCTTAGCAAGAAATGAAGAACACAATATTCATGACTGTATTGAGTCTGTGCAGTTTGCCGATGAAGTTTTAGTTATCGATGATTTCAGTACCGATAATACTGTAAAAATCGCTGAAGAAATGGGTGCTCGTGTTGTACAACACGCCATGAATGGTGATTGGGGTGCGCAACAAACCTTTGGCATTGAACAAGCGAAATCCAATTGGATTTTATTCCTTGATGCGGATGAGCGCATTTCTGAGCCTCTAGCGAAAGAAATTCAAGCTATCGTTGTAAACGAACCTAATAAAGCGTATTGGATTCAACGGCGCAATAAATTCCATCATAACCACGCTACACATGGTGTATTGCGTCCAGACTATGTGCTTCGCCTCATGCCTAAAGAGGGTAGCTATGTAGAAGGCTACGTGCATCCTGCGATTATTACGCCGTATCCAACAGAAAAATTACAACATCCGATGTACCATTATACCTACGATAATTGGCATCAATATTTCAATAAATTCAACAATTATACTACATTATCTGCCGAAAAATATCGTGATAACGGTAAAAGCTGTTCTTTTATCAAGGATATAATTCTGCGTCCTACCTGGGCTTTCATCAAGGTGTACTTCTTACAAGGCGGTATTCTCGATGGGAAGATGGGCTTTATTTTATCCGTTAATCACTACTTTTACACGATGACTAAATACGTAAAGTTTTATTATTTACTAAAATCCAAGGGTAAATTGTAATAGAGGGAGCATTATGTTAGGCAATTTTGGAAAACATTGGCATATAGGCCGTACTATATATGGCAAGCGCACATGGCGTGAAACGAGACGAACCTTCTTACATACAATGCGCTCTTGTCGTCATGACTCAACGGTTACGGAATTTGAAAACTTCTTTAAATCTTATACTCCAGATCCAAAGCTGTTGGAAAAACATCCTAGTCTTTATGAATTGATGAGTCGTATGTTTTTGATTAAAAACTCTACGCCACAATGGCGTTTGGAGGCACTTCGTCAGCATTTCACAATCTTACAAGAGGTGTTTACGGATGAAGCGATTCAGCTCATGTATGTAGACGAGGCGGAGTTTGATTATTTCGATAAAAAACGAGGTATTACCCTTTGGAGTTCTGATGAGCTCGATATGTCTGCTCATCTATATTACGAGCCGGGACAACGTAAGGAAGGCTTCTTGACGGTTATGCTCTTGCTCGAAGATAAGGGCGTATACCATGCAAATATTCGCTTTGCTAAAGGCCATAACGGAGAGAGAACTCTTGTTATCGGTACTATTCAAGGTTATAAAGATGGTCTTGAGCGAGCTAAGAAGATTACGAAAAAGATGTATGGTTACCGTCCGAAGAACTTCATTACCTTCTTGATTCGTGAAATCGCTCATGCTGCACAAGTAGAATCCATACTTGCCGTATCTGATGAAGGCTTCTATGCAAATTCACATATGGTGCGCGGTAATAAATCAAAGGTGGCTATATTAGATACCTTGTGGGAGGATATCGGCGGTACCGTATTGGAATCTGATCCAAATTATTTCACTATTCCACTTGAAGAAGAACGCAAACCTATGGAAGAGATTAAATCACAAAAACGTAGCCAATATCGCAATCGCTATGCTCTTTTAGATGAGTATGAGGCTATGATTCAAGAAAACATAAAACCGTATGTAAAGGCCTAGAGGTGTGCTATGCGCGTAGCAATTTTAGAAAGTATTGTCATGCCTGCTGGTCATGAGGTGGAATTTGATCGCATCCTCATCAACGAATTAAAGCGTCAAGGTCATGAACCAGTACTATTCGTGCCGGAAAACTTTTCTTTTAAAGTAGATTATGGAGTAGATATAGTGTACTTGGAAGGTGGAGAGGTAGTGACCTATGCGGGAGCGTCTAAGTGGAAGAAGCCGTTTTTATCCATTTTACGAGAACGCCGTCGCCGTAGTTGGTTCACATCAGCAGCAGAAAAAATTAAAGAATATAATATAGATGCTTTAATCATTCCGACGGGGACATATCGCTATATTAAAGCTTTGTTAGACACGCCGTTAAAGGACAGTAAGGCAGCAGTACATGTTATCCTCCATGGCATTGGCAAGGGAGAGATGGATCGCTTTATTAAGCAAGCTCATCGTGCTAATGCGTATAGAAATGTGTACCTCGATGTTATCTCTTTGCGCGATGATATGTTGCGCCCTGATTTACCGAGAGTTCGTAAAATCTTGCCTCCTGTGTTCTTGCCATCTAGTGAATTGAGTGGAGAACAAAAGAATAGTGATACGCAAGGTAATGTTAATATAGAAGACCAAAAAGTTCCGAATTCTACAACTTGTATAGATACTAATTTGGAAACCTCTAAATCAGCAAATAAACTGATAAAATTAGGTTTCTTTGGTCAGTTTAGAAAAGAGAAAAATATTGAGCGCTTTATAGATGCCTTTGTATCACTGAATTATGATGATTCGGTACAACTCGTCGTTCAAGGGGCAACGGTAAAGCCTGAAGATGGGGCTTTATTTGAGTCTATCATCAAGAAATATAGCCAGTATAATAATATTAAGTTCATCCATGCCAGTCTGATTGGAAAAGACTGGGATACAGCCTTATTGAGTGTAGATGCTTTATTATTGCCGTATGGAGCAGAGCGATATCGCTATCACTGGGCGGCTATGTTGTTCACTGCTATTGGCTTTAACAAGCCTGTTCTTATATCTCCAGAGATCAATCCAGAGGTATTAGAACAGTATTCTATTGGGGAGTTTTTAAATTTAGATGATGTACATTCCATCAGACAGGGGATTCAAGAGTTTGTAGAGAATTTACAGCATCATAAAGAGCAATATAATCAGGGGTTAATAGATGCAAATGAGGACTACAGTCACCGTGCATTAATTAAATCTATCATACATGTATAAGGGGTACTATGTAAGGTTTGTAGTTTATATGTAAGGGAGAATGAACATGGGTGTATTATCAAGTGTAAGATTAGAATCATGGATCGCCATTATGATTACATTGATGGCATGCTTTACAAGGCTATCCATGGCAGCTGGTCAAGTATTTTATGTTATTGCTATTTTGTTAAGTATTTTCTATATTTGGAAACATAGGCATGATCTATATATTCCATCCTATGTTAAAAAATATAGTAAAACATTTGCTCTAATGTTGTTATTGTTATTACCTTCTGCAGTATTAACGAACAATATAGCTGTAGGATTACCTGAATTTATCAATGTTTGGTTGTGGCGGATTCCTGTGTTTTTTGTTATCGCTCTGTGTATTCGTGATAAGAAAACATTATTTACGATGCTTGCCGTATTTTTTGTGGATTTTGGTATCGATAATTTAGTAGCCTTTTATCAACATGTTTCAGGAATGACTGATAGAGGATGGGGATTTGGTAGTAGTGTGTTGACCATATCGGGCCTCATGGTTATGCTAGTGCCTATTTTCTGCGTCATTTTATTAGATTCAGCCTTTCCTAACTATGTGAAAGTATCTGCTTTATGGGCACTAGGCTGTGTTGGCTTTGGTATGTATGGCAATCAAAGTAGAGGATCTTGGCTTTTTAGTATGATTATGGTGCCTATCGTATCCTTACCATATATACTAAAACGATTCATTTATGTAGTCGTTGTTCTTGCTGCATTGGGTGGAGTTGTATGGGGATTTAGTACACAACCACAATATGTAGCTAGGTTTGAGTCCATTACGAATACGACTACAGATGGTTCCAACCTAGGCCGCTTTGATGTGTGGACATCGTCTATTAATATGTTTAAAGACCATCCTGTGACAGGTGTAGGTATAGGCCAATGGCGTACTATATATGAAGCATCCTATCGATTACCAACGGAAAATCAACATTTATATCATGCACACAATAATTTTATTCAACTTCTTGGTGAAGTAGGCTTTTTAGGTTTATTAGGGGTTCTCATCTTTTATGGATCTATTGTTGTTGATAATTTTGTGGTTTGGTTTAAGAATCGAGATCCTTATAGCCTCTGTGCTATGATTGCTGTTATTTGTTATGTATTTGTATTTGGTCAAGTGGAGTATACTTTAGATAATTCGTCTGGAATACGTATTATGTATTTTATGTTAGCTACGATGCTTCAATTGCGAGATAATTGATAATCATATAGCGGTATTGAAAAGCATTTAACTACCATTTAATAGACAATTTAGTAGGATTCAAATAGACTTAGATAATAAATAACTACATAAAAGATAGGTGAAATCTATGTTTTTTATAGTTTTACATATTTAAATATGATACAATATATGTAAATATTGGTACATTGTATTCGTATGATAGAGAGGTTGTTTTCTTGAAAATATATTGAGAAAACAATCTTTTTTTATAATTTGGGGTATTAGTATGAATAGTTCTATCTGTAATAACAATAATAAAAAGTTATTTATTAGTAAGCTCATAGTGCTTATAGCAGATTATATAGCTATTGTTTTGGGAACATTAGCAGCCTATTATTTGCGTTTAAACTTATCAATTTTACCGGTAAGTTCAAATTTTAAGGTAGAAGAAATTTACGTATATGGTGTTGTACCTATCGTATTTTTAACTATATTGTTGCTTAATAATGCCTATTCTGTGGTAACACCTTATTGGGATACGATGAAAAATTTATTCCGTAGCATTACGATCGGTGTTGTTGTATCTATTGTTCTCATGTACACAGGACATGTCATTAATGATGTGTCTCGTTTATTTGTTGCCTTTGCTTATATATGTATGCTCGTATTTATCTTTAGCGAGCGTTTTATTGTAGGAAAAATACTTTCAAAAACAGGATATTTAACAATTCCGATTCTTCTCGTTGGGGCGGGGAAGACTGCAGAACTTGTAAAGAGGTCTTTAGATCGTATGCCGATTACTACCTATAAGATTATTGGTTATGTAGATGATAATCCTAAATCATCATCCATCGCTAAAGAATACCCATGCCTTGGCGCCTTTAAAGATGTAGAAAGCGTTATTAAAGATACAGGAGTTCAAACTGTACTGATTTGTGCTCCCGGACTTGAGTCTAAAAAATTAGTATCCTTGATTAATCAATTACAATTATTGGTAAAACGAGTAGCATTTGTACCTGAATTATTTGGTTTACCTACTAGTAATATCAGTGCTCGTGGTATGATGGAAGAGCAAGCCGTCATATTGCGTGTACAAAATAACCTAGCACGCAAGTCTAACCGTATTTTTAAACGTATTTTTGATATTGTAGCTACTGTATGTGGCGGTATTTTGATCTTACCAATTCTCGCTATCATTGCTATATTGATTTACTTGGATTCTCCAGGGCCTATCGTATTTGGTCATAAACGTGTTGGTCAAGGAGGGAAATCATTTTCTTGTTACAAATTCCGATCTATGGTGCCAAATGCACAAGAGGCTTTGGAGCAATATTTAAAAGATAATCCAGCTGCTCGTGAAGAATGGGAACGAGATTTTAAATTAAAGGATGATCCTCGGGTTACAAGAATCGGAAAATTCCTTCGAAAAACAAGTCTTGATGAATTGCCACAGTTATGGAATGTTCTAGTTGGAGACATGAGCCTCGTAGGGCCAAGACCTATTGTTCGAGATGAAATTGTAAAATACGGCGATTATATTAATGACTTTTACCTTGTACCACCAGGAATTACTGGTGTTTGGCAGGTAAGTGGTCGCAGTGATACCACCTATGAAGAACGAGTTTTCATGGATTCTTGGTATGTGCATAATTGGTCTGTATGGATTGATATAGTGTACTTATTAAAAACAGTATTGGCTGTGGTGAAGTCTAAAGGTGCTTATTAATTAAGCTTTTACCATAACCATGTACCTCATAGGAAGTCATATGAATACATATCTTATTTATATTGCGCATGGCATCGGTGATTTTGTTATTGCCATGCCACTCATTCAGAGTATTAAATCGCAAGATCCAACAGCTGTTATTGATATATTCACATGCAGCGAAAAGAGACGCATTAATTTGAATAAAACGATGGTGGAATTACAAGGGGATATTCGTCATTGTTACTACTATACCAAGAATGAACCATTTCATTCTTTAATGTTTTTGTTGAAAGCAGGTTATCATAGTTATGATTATGGTATTGTGCTCGAGCATTTGAACTCTAAATACATGTCGTCATGGCCAAGCAAAATTATTAAATTTTGTTGTAAAACTACGATAGGTGCTCATAATCCTTATAATGGGGCTACTTATGATAAAGAGATTATTCGTTCTGAGAGTTACTATATATATAATTTGGAAAATGATATTCTTGAACAATTAGGCTTTGAACGAATAGTTATGCACCGTGAATCTTATTCTCTTGATAAGAATCCTGCATTAAAACCAATCGTAATTAACCATCCATCTATCGTATTTTGTATAGGCTCAGGTCATGTAGCGAATGAAAAATTACATAATCCTTATGCATTAAGTCTTAAGTCATGGCCGACTAAGAATTGGGTTGAACTCGGCAATAAACTTGTTCAACGAGGTTATGAGGTTGTCCTTATTGGTGGTTCAATGGAACAAGGTATGATTGAACCTTATCATGATGAATTAGATTCACGTATTGTTAGTTTTATAGGAAAACATTCTATTAAAGAGAGTTTTCAAGTGGTACGAGAAGCAGATCTTGTTGTTGGTGTAGATACAGGGCTTATTCATGCAGCCGCTATACAAGGAACTGCTACGTTAACACTTTTTGGGTGTACAGATCCAATTATTGTAAAGCCATTCGGTCCATATAGTGAGATTATTCATCATGCCATAGAATGTTCACCGTGTTTAGGCTATGATCAATCCTATACATGTACTAATAATAAATGTATGCAAGGAATCTCAGTAGCGGCTGTATTAGATTATATATTACATATTTTTGAGAGATAGAAAAATAGAGAGATAGGAAGAATTAATGGATTGTTATTTATTATTACTAGTATCGTATGTAATATTTGTAATATTAGGATATAAGAAGTTTAAATTGCCTATAATATCCCCTACAATGATTACATTGGTATCTTTAACGATTGTTATTGCTTTGGGGTACTGGTATAGATATGAAATGGGAACAGACCTTTACTTCTATACCTTTATAGTAATAGCTCTTGGTGGAGGAGCTATTTTAGGCACTGGTTATAGTGTGCAGAGATGGGCTAAACTTAATTGGGGAGACCCAACATCTATTGAGTATAATTTTGATAGTAATTGCTATCCTTTAGTGGGGATAGTAAAACTTCCTGTGCGATATAAATACATATCTATGTATATGATATTTTTTATTTTGTTTTCTTTATTCTGTGTATTCATTAATACGACTGGTGATAGTGATGCTAGTCGTATGACTCAATATAGAGATATTATTTTATATCCTCAATTACATCCAAATGATACACGATTTGTATTTATTAACTCTCAATTTTATAAGATTGCATGGGCTATAACATATGTGTCGGCTTATGTAGCTATATATAATGGTGTTATTTTAAATAAGCCTATTTTTAAAGGAACGGGTCTTCTTACAATAGTTATTTTTTTCTGTATTGGTAGTTCTATTGCTATGGGCGCACGTCAACCAGCTATAGAAATATTTATCTTTATGATTTTAACGTATCTATTTCTTATGGTAAAAGAGCAATATTTTGATCAAATTAAAAGATTTTTATTTAAACTCATTCCTATTACAATAATTAGCCCATTTTTATATATTCTTTATGGTATATTAGTAGGTCGTCATGATGGTAATAATGTAACATTACAACGGGTCACTGAATTATTAGCTGGTGGTATTTATGCGTTGAATATTCATATATGGGAGCCAGCACGTACTACTTATTTCGGACAATCTAGTTTTGCAGATGTATATGATAAATTGATTAATTTTGGCTTGTTACCAGAATCAGCACGAATGGCTTATCATGAATTTGATAAATTTGGCAATACATTATCTTTATTTGGGCGTTGGTATGAAGACTTTGGTATTTTGGGTGTTATCATTATGAGTATTATAGTGACTGCATTATTTTCATTAGCCTATGAATACTTACAACGTCGCTCTAATGGCAATATTTGGACTCATGTTTGGACAGCCATTTTTCTTACTGAACTTGTATCGCTTGTATGGGCAGGCTATGATGATCGTATCCGTGCATTATTAGCATTTTCTCAATTTGTTATTGTTGGTTTAATAGGTCTATTTATTTATGTAGGTTATCGGGTAAAGATAAAGCAACCAAAGAGGTAGATTATGAATATTTCCATCAAAAAAAGAGATGTTCTATGGTCTTATGGAAGTATGGCTCTCACGATGGCAGTAAATCTTTTATTATTGCCACTTTATATCTATTTCTTTACACCTGATATGGTGGGACTATGGTATGTATTTATTAGTATAGGATCTATTGCTTTACTATTTGATTTTGGTTTTTCCATTACTTTTGCTCGTAATATAACGTATTGTTGGAGTGGTGCTCAAGAACTTAAAGCAAAGCATGTTGCTTTTTCTGAATCAAAAGAAGTTAACTTTTCCCTATTAAAAGCTGTCCTTAAAGCTTGTCAATCGATTTATGCTATCTTAGGTGGTAGTGCTTTAGTGTTAATGTACACTTTAGGAATGTATTATATAGGTAGCTTAGTTGGTTCGAGTTCTCGCTGGGAAGCCTATATCGCATGGGCAGCGTATGGGTTTGGAATTTTTTTAAATCTTTATTATAGCTACTATATCTCATTTCTTCGAGGTGTAGGTGCTATTACATTGGCTAATAAAAGTATTGTTTATGCTCGTTTATTGCAAATGGTTTTTACGATTATTTTACTTTTATTGGGCTTTGGTATTATTGGGGCGAGTATAGGCTATCTTATATATGGTCTTGGATTTAAACTCTTTGGGCATAGTTATTTTTATAAATATGAGCATATTGGTGAGAAATTGAGATCTACTACAAATCTTGTTGCTACATCTACAGCAGATATATTCCGAACTATTTGGTATAATGCGTGGCGAGATGGAATTGTATCTATATCTAATTATATATCAACTCAAGCAACTATTATTATTTCATCATTCTATTTAAGTTTGGCACAAACTGGTATGTATTCCATTGCTATTCAACTGACTACTGCAGTAGCTGTTGTTGCTAGTACACTATATAATACATACCAACCGGCCTTTCAAAATGCATATATCACTAAGGATCAGCCTCGTTTGAGAGAATTATTTTCTTTTTCGGTGACGTTATTTATTGTGATTTACTGGGTTGGTATATTTGGTTTATGGCTTGTTGGACTGCCACTATTAAATATGATTAAGTCTAATTTTGTTATTTCTGATACAGTTCTTTTGGGCGCAAGTATTATGCAATTTGTTATTTACTATCGGAATTGTTATACATCTTATTTCTCTTGTACTAATCGTATTATCTATGTAAAAAGCTTCATTCTATCTTCTGCAATAGGCCTTGTGCTATCTCTTGTATTTATGGAATTTTTCGATCTTGGTATTTTGGGGTTACTTGGTGGGATAATTTTATCTCAATTGATGTATAACAGTTGGTACTGGCTCTACAAGACGCATAAGGAAATGGATATGAGTTGGATAGAATCTATTGTGAAAGGTATTGAAAGTGCTCTTAGTAAAGTTAAGAGGTAAATTATGAACACAGAACCAATACGGGTTTTGCAAGTCATTGGTATCGTAGCTGGTGGCGGAGTAGAATCCGTTGTGATGAATTATTATAAACATATAGATCGTTCAAAGGTACAATTTGACTTTATTGTACATGATGACAATATCATAGATATTACAGATATAGTTGAGCCTATGGGTGGTAAAGTTTATAAAGTACCATCGTACTCTAAAAATATATTTGGTTTTATGCAAGGTGTTTATAATATAGTAAAAAAACATAAGTATAACATTGTTCATTGCCATATGACGACATTGGGGGTGTTTTCACTAGGTCCTGCATGGCTAGCAGGTGCTAAGGTTCGCATTTTACATGGTCATAGTACAACTGTTAAAAGTGAAACAAAACGTAATATTATGAAACTTGTATTACGCCCATTCTCAACATTTGTATCTAATTATCATTTTGCTTGTGGTCGCCTTGTAGCGCGTTGGTTATACGGCGATGAAATAGGAGTACATATTATTAATAATGCTGTAGATATTGAGCGTTTCCAATACAATGAAGAGTACCGAGAAGCTTTACGTGAAGAATTAAACTTAGAGGGTAAGTTTATCATTGGTCATGTGGGACGTTTTATGTATCAAAAAAATCATGAGTATTTAGTACGACTTTTTAGTTATGTATTAAAACGAATACCTACAGCACATCTTGTTCTCGTAGGCGATGGTCCATCACGTGAAACGATTTTAAATCAAATTGAAACATTAGGTATAGCAGATTCCGTTACCTATTTAGGTTTGCGAAATGATGTATATAGATTATATAGCTTGTTTGATATATTTTATTTACCATCCTGGTATGAAGGATTGGCAGTAGTTGCGGTTGAATCACAGGCAACAAATTTACCATTGCTAATGAGTAAATTTGTTACTGATGAGGCGGTTATAGATGATTCTTTAGCAAAACGTATAGGTATTACCGATGATGATATGACTTCTTGGGCGACTGAGACTGAACGAATATATAATAAGATTAACAGTCAGCAGACTGAAGTATATGATCGTTCTAATATTAATGATAGTATCAATACTAAAGGCTATAATATTCGATTAGAGGCAAAGAGATTAGAGGAGCTCTATTGTGCATATAGTAAAAACTAGTTCTAATCAATTACATATCTTAGTGGAAGTCATGCATGGATTAGGCGATACAGTATGTTCATTAGCTTTATTGAAAGGTATACGTTATTTATTTCCTAATGCCAAGCTTACAGTATTGTGTAAGATGAATGCTGGTCGTGATATTATTAAATCATCGCATATTTTGGTAGACGAAATCATAGTCATTGATATTTATAAATCTATAATTAATACTTTAAAAACTATAGATTATTTACGTAAACAGAAATTTGATCTTGGTATTAGTGCAGCTATTACTCCTGTCAAAAAATCACAGCTTTTTATGAAATTATGTGGGGTAAAACAACATATAGGTTTTCAAGCTTCGGGCACTAATAAATTTGACTATGATATACATTTTGTAGAAGCTAATGTTAGGACTTTAGGTTTAGAGGTTAGTGATGAATTAAGACCACAGTTGTATGTAGATATTGATAGTGATAAATCCATATGTCATTATTTTGATGGTTTAGACCAATCAAGACCTATTATTGGTTTATGTATTGGTAATGCAGATCCATCTCTTACCAATCGTTGGTTACGGACGGGTCGTGTTTTTCCTAGGGCTTGGGGGATTACTCGAATGCATAATCTTCTAGAACTATTGGTGAAAGATGGGAATCAAATTGTACTAATTGGAGGACCTCAAGAGATACCCTTATTAGAAGAGCTAACCGAGTTTTTAAAGTTACCACAAGTTATAAATTTAGTGGGGAAATGTAGCATTAAAGAAAGCATAGCAGCTATTAAACGATGTACCTGTTCTATAGGTATTGATACGGGAATGCAACATATAGCGGGGGCCTTATCGGTACCAACTATATCAATATTCGGTCCCACAAACCCTGAAAATCATGGTGCATTTTCAACATGCAGTTACTTTGTAGAACATGATATGGATTGCAAGTACTGTTATGGAACGGATAACTATATTCATTGCAAACATCGTCGTTGTTTAACAGAAATTACTCCACAACAAGTGATGGATACTGTGTATCAGGTATTAGATTATGAGAATAATAAGAGATTATAATCTGTGTAGTTTAATTATATAATTATTAAATTATATTAGTTATATGGGGAAATATATGAATAGGAATTTGGGGATTGAACTATTTCGTATAGTCTGTATGTTATTAATTATAGCATTTCATATGTCAGATCATGGTGTCATATCTATTAATAGTTCTATGCCTATTACAGGAAATTGGCTAACTCTTGCTTTTGCAAGGCTGGGTGGTGCTATAGGCAATTGCGCCTTTGTAATAATTGGTGGCTATCTGTTATGTATGAAAGAGTTTGATAGTCGTCGTGTTATTAAATTATGGCTACAAACACTTTTTTACTCTATTATATGTGGTCTTATAGCCTTTAAAATAGGAGTTATCGATGTAAGTGTAAAAAGTATTATAATGATGTTATTGCCAATTACCTATAATGAATATTGGTTTATTTCATCCTATTTAATTCTTATGCTATTGGTGCCTTTCTTAAATCCACTATTGAAGGGGATGTCACGTAACAAGCATCGAGCTTTTATAGTTCTAGGTTTACTTGTATTTAGTATTATACCAACCATAACACGAAATTTTTGGATGGATACTTATAACCATATATTGTTATTTATATTCTTATATACGCTTGGTTCATATATTAAACTTTACTCTATACAGGGTCATCTTAAGTATCTATTGTATGGTTTTATATTGATGATACTAGTAACGGGATCAATTTGGGGCATAGCTTATGTAAATCAGTCCTTTGGTAAAAGCATAGATATATTTGCTCTAGTATGGCCAACCTATAAATTTACTGAACTATTGATAGCGTTATTTTTCTTTTTAGGTTTTAAGGATATACGACCATTTTGTGGAAAGATAATTACATTTTTCTCTACATCTGTATTTAGTGTATATCTTCTCCATATAGGGCGTTTGCAAAATTGGATATTCCTTAGCCTACTAGATGACTCTTATGTTTATACTCAATGGTTTTTCCCTTTATGGTTAATAGCGATAGTATTACTTGTTTTTATAACCTGTGTGCTTATTGATAAGATACGTATCTACTTTGTAGAACGGCCAATGGATCCATTAGTAAAATCGCTGGCGGGACGGTTAAACATGTGGCTTAAAAGTAAAGAGATTATTTAGAATTTATTGTTTAGGGAATAAATATACTTTTTAGTATTAATATTAGTTCATTTTATTAATAGGAGACATTACTTATGGATATTATTACACAAAGATTTGATGATCATTTAGATACTCATACGAAGATGCGTAATTATATTGAAGAGATTCGAGTAGTTGCGGATATATGTAAGAATGCTCTTGATAAAGGACATAAAATTCTTTTCTGTGGTAATGGGGGATCAGCTGCTGATGCTCAACATTTGGCAGCTGAATTGGTAGGACGTTTTGTAAAAGAACGGGAGTCTTTACCTGCTATTGCTCTTACAACAGATACCTCTATTTTGACAGCTGTAGCTAATGACTATTCTTATGATGATGTCTTTTCTCGTCAAGTAGCTGGTTTAGGACAGGCTGGAGATGTATTAATAGGCATTTCTACATCAGGAAATTCTAAGAACGTGGTTAAGGCCACAGAACTAGCAAAACAGAAAGGTCTAATAACAGTTGCATTTACTGGTGAAGGTGGCGGCAAACTTGGTGCTCTTTGTGATGCCGTGATAGCTGTTCCGTCTAAGACCACGGCCCGAATTCAAGAAATGCATATAATGGTAGGGCATATTATCTGTGAAATTGTTGAGGAAGATTATGATTAAGAAAACTATTAATAAGTTCTTACATGATAGTCTGCCTAATCTTCGTATAGCTGTTATTGGCGATCTAATGGTAGATCGTTATGTTTTTGGTGACGTAAGTCGTATATCTCCAGAAGCTCCAGTCCCTGTAAATCGAGTAAAACAGATGAAAGAAGTCCTTGGTGGAGCGGCAAATGTTGCTGCGAATCTTGCCAATTTGGATGTTCATGTATATGTCGGTGGAGTAGCGGGACAAGATACCCATGGAAACCTTTTACAAGACTTATTAGATTCTAATGGTATTGATAAAAGTGGTGTAGTGATCTCTAGCGAAAGATCTACTATAACTAAGATGCGAATTTTAGGTGCTCGTCAACAAATGATGCGGCTAGACTTTGAGACAGTTCGAGATGTTGACCAACAGGAAGAGGAGGAACTCATTCGTTGGCTGACTATTCTCTGCCAAAAAGGATTAGATGGAATTGTTATCTCTGATTATGGAAAAGGGGTTTGTACAGACACTCTTTTAAGACAAATTTTCAACTTGGCTAATCAATATATGATACCGACTATTGTTGATCCTAAGGGAGCTCAGTGGAATAAGTATGATGGGGCTACCTTTATTACTCCTAATGTGAAGGAGTTATCTGAACGAGTTGGTTACTCTATTAGAAATGATGATGATAGTATAGTGACTGCAGCTAAAGAGGCTTTAGATGCTAATCATATTCAATATATTATTGCTACTAGATCTGAAAAGGGTATCTCTGTTATTGCTAGAGATGGCCGAATTTGGCATAATCCAGCTACTCAACAAGATGTTTTTGATGTATCTGGTGCTGGTGATACAGTTGTGGCTACGATGATTTGCTCTATCGTAGCTAATCTTTCTATGCGGACCGCTCTTCATGTAGCTAATGGAGCAGCTGGTATCGTAGTATCTAAAGTAGGTACTTACCCTATCCATCGACAAGAATTAATTGACTTGTGGATGTCTCTTCAAGAAGGAAAATCTATAGAAAAGTCAATCTATTCTTGGGAAGAAATGAAGACTTTAGTTCGACAATGGCAAGATCAAGGAGATACAGTTGTTTTTACTAATGGATGCTTTGATATTCTTCATAGGGGGCATATTACGTACTTGCAAGAAGCGGCTCAACTAGGTGATCGACTTATTATAGGCCTAAACTCTGATGCTTCCGTAAGGCGCCTTAAAGGGGAAACTCGTCCTTTAGTAGAGGGAGAAGATAGGGCTTATTTATTGAGTGCTTTGGGTTGTGTCGATGGTGTTGTACTTTTTGATGAAGATACTCCATTCCAATTATTAGAAACTATTCGACCTAACATACTTGTTAAGGGTGGAGACTATAAAGTAGATGAAGTAATTGGACGTGAATTTGTAGACTCAGTACAAATTCTACCTTTTAAAGACGGATACTCAACCACTAATGTGGTAAATAAAATTGCTAATTTAGTAAAAGCCAATAAATTATGATAATCCTAGTTAAATATGAGACGTTATGTATGTAAAAGATGTCTTAAATTGCAACATGAAATTGAACCGTATCTAAGTTATTTAATTATTATATAGAAACGCTCATTTACTTAATTTGAGAAGATAAACCATTTTTTTGATTAAGATTATTTTTGGTGATATAATGAGGAAAAGGAGGTTGTGATATGTTAATTAATTTTGCAGTTGCTGGATTTGCATCAATTGATCAACTTCAAGAACTCACATTTTCTGCTTTTAAGGGACAAAAAATTATATCAACAAAATATGAGCAAAATTATATCTTATCTAGTGTAAATAGACCTACTAAATCTAGTGTTATTTTTGGTAATAATGCTGTGGGTAAAACTAATATTCTATATGCTTTATTAGGTCTACAACAAATAATTTCTACAGGAATGCCAATTAAAAATGAAAGAGTTTTTAATCGTTTATCTGATACTATTTTTTTTGAAATAATAGTTGAGTCTGATGAAGGTAATAGTTTCGAGTATAAAATTAAGGTCAATAAAAATGAACAAATAATATATGAAGAGCTTATTAAGAATCAAGATATTATTTTTAAATTTTCTGATAATAGATTATATAGTTTGTCACTAGATGAGAAGATACAAGATATTTATTCTAGAGAATCCACTTCGACACTTTTATCGAAATTAAAAGATTTTATAACTGATATATATAATGAGTTTGTTACTACTGTTAATAATATTTCTGTAGTAACAGATATGTTTTTGAATTCTGATGTTAAATGGTTTAATATAACATTCTCTAATAAACATAGAGAGTTAATTCAAAATAATAAAGAGTTAGCGATACAGATTTTGAGACAGGTTGATCCTACTATTAAAGATATCGAGTTTGAAGAGCGTATTTCTGATGATTCAGATACGATTAATTATGATGTCAAGATTGTACGACTAGATGATAATCAGCAACCTGTAAGATTTCTTTTAGCATTTGAATCCAAGGGGATTAAGAGAATCGTGTTCTTGTTAATTAATTTGTTAGAGGTACATCTAGGTAAGACAATTTTAGTAGATGAACTTGACGCTTCTATTAGTACAAAATCCCTTATCTTGCTATTTAATGAAATTATTAATTCTTCTAAGAATAGAAAAGGTCAATTAATTGTAACATCTCATAATTTAGAGTTATTTGATTTATCTTTGTTTGCACCACAACAAATATATATTGTTTCAAAAGATCATTCATTATCTACGGTTGTTAATTCTTTAGCAGATTTTCAATTGAGAACTAATAAAAAGCGTTTAGCACTGGAATTTTTACAAGGTTCATTTGAGGTAATCTAATATGGCTAGCTCTAAAAAGGTTGTAAGAAAACGATTGGCTAAAAATATTAAGACGAGTTTAAAAATATTAATCGTTTGTGAAGGTCCAACTGAAAGTACATATATAGAGGATTTATTAGGTGATATCCCTAATATTGAAATTGTTTCAATTGATGGTGCTGGATATGGTAAATTTAAAAATTACATTGAAAGCAATGAAAAATTATATAAGGTATTTTTGGTTGTTGCAGATTTAGATAAAGCACAGCCAGATCCGCAAACAAGAAAAACTTCTAATGGGTATCATTTGTTAAATGGTCTTATTACTTATCTCCATAAATTGAATAATCAAAATACTATTTTTCTATCTAATCCAGATATAGAATATTGGATTGCCTGTTTAATAGGTCAAGAGAGCTATACAGAGGCTGATTTAGTATCAATTGGGTATAGAAAAGGTGACTCTGTAAACACTTTTTTAAGAGCACATAATGGTAATTTTGATACTGCAGTAGAATTGGCTAATAGTGATAAAGTGTATTATCGAAAACCCAAACCAGGAGTGAATTATACATTGCAAAGTGATTATTTAGAATTAAGACAGAGTAATTTAACAGAACTCCTAGTTTATATAGAAATGCTTAATCGATAATTGAAATAACGTATTTTTAATGAATTAAGAGGATAGTTGTTTATATTAGAATAACTATCCTCTTTTTCATTATTGTTTTCAGACTGCTTCATGACGTAGTTGCGAATTATAAAATCACCCACTATACGGGTGACTTTGATTATAAGTGCTATTATATGAATAATAGATAATCAATTATAAACTGGGATTATATGACGATATTGTGTAAGTCATTATAATTGTATGATGTGGAGTTTGTAATTTTTCGTAGGGGGAAAATATGAATTACAATTCGGATAAAGCAATTGAATCTTTGGAACAGGACTTACTGGGGAGAGTAACATTCTCCAAACAATTAGGGGAAGCGATATATAAATATGATGGAAAAGATGGATTAGTGTTAGGCGTATTTGGTAAATGGGGAACTGGTAAGACATCTATTTTGAATATGGTTGTCAATGAAATAAACTGTTTATCTGACAATGATGATGATAGTCCTATTATTGTAAATTTTTCTCCTTGGAATTATACCGATAAAGACAATCTAATAAGTCTATTTTTTAGAGTATTAAAAAATAGACTTGATATGGATAAATATGAGGAAACAAGAAAGAAGATAGGAAAAGCATTAACTGATTATTCAGATGCTTTAGATGCTTTAGCTTTGGTTCCTATGGTTGGATCTGGCTTAGCAACTATATTAAAGACGATAGCTAAAGCTCAAGGTGCTGAATTATCAAAAGATGTAGATATAGATACGACTAAAGAAAATTTAGAGACAGTTTTAGGTGATACTAATCAAAAAATTGTTGTGATTATAGATGATATTGATCGCTTAACAAATACACAGATTAGGGATATTTTTCAATTAGTTAAGCAAGTTGGTAACTTTCCAAATATAATATATGTCTTATCTATGGATAGAGAGGTTGTATGTAGAGCTTTAGAAAGCGTACATAATATTGATGGTGCAAAATATTTAGAAAAAATTGTACAGATTCCATTTGAAATACCAGCACTTCTGAAGCCAAGATTACGCGAGCTATTTTTAACAAAGCTTGAGAATACAATTAAAGCTATTTCTGATAACCCAAAAATTGATCAATCTTATTGGAGTGAAGTGTTTACAAATTGTATAGAACCTTATATTGAAACATTAAGAGATGTAAATCGAGTTATAAATACATTTCAATTCAGATATAAAATATTATATGCAGAAACTGCTTTCGAAGATATGGTGGCTCTTACTACTATTGAGGTTTTAGAACCTCAATTATATCAGTGGATTGGTAGAAATAAAGATTTGCTTTGTAGTACATATTCTCATAGTTTTTCAGCTTTATTTAGGGATAAAAGTGATTATCGTACATCAATATATGAGGAACTTAAAAAATTAGGTATAAATACGGATATAGGAATAAAATTTCTCTCCACTTTATTTCCTGTATTTGCAAATGATATAGATGAACGTGACTATAGATATACAGAATCGAATATAAGAGAGACGATGAGAGTAGCACAAGAAGAACGATTTGATTCATATTTTATGTTTGACTTGAGAGAGATTCCAGTTACAAGATATGTAATTAATGATTGTATAAATAAAATGGCGTTAAATGATTTAATTACTACAATCACTGTAATTAATAATGATGGGAATATTGAATATTTTATAGATGAATTAAGATCATTGGTTGATACCATTCCTGAAAAGCGTTTAGGTTTATTATCATCTGTCATTTTGAATGTATTACATAAATTCTCTCAAAATAGTCAATTTTATATGTTATCAGCATATACTAAAGCAGAATTCCTTGTTTATGATATTATAAGTAAGATCAATGATGAAAATGAACGATATAATTTGATTAAAAGTGTATTAGAAAATATAGATAAAGAACAAATAGGAACATTGGCTTCTTTTATTAATAGAATAGAATTATCTTATGGAAGGCTCGCAGGAAAAGAGGAACATATAGAGAAACAACTTATTACTTTACAACATTTGATTGATATAGAGCTAATTTATGTTTCAAAAATTAATGAGATTACTCAATCTGAAGTAATTATTGATATAAGAAACTTCTACATGGCTTTCTATTTATGGGAGTGTCTAGATAAAGATAGAGCACAAAATTATTTAGATAATATATTGAAAGAGGATAATAATATACTTAAGTTTATATGTGCTATTGCAAGTAAGTGGACGAGTGATAATAATACCAGTGGATGGGATTTTCCATTAGATAAATATCTAACATATATCTCTAAAGATGCAATATATGAGAAAATTCAAGAGTTTGATAAACGACAATTAGATACATTTACATTAGAAAATCAGATTAAATTGGCTTCTTTTGTTTTAAATTATGAGCGCTCAGATCATCATAATGTTAATGAAAAAGAAGCTATGAAGCGTGTAAATGATTGGAAAGCAAATAAAAATTGAATAATATATTATATAAATGGTAGGCTTATGAGTAAAATAATTCAATTATTAACATTTATTTGGTACTCCATGATAACCGATTTATATACACAGTATCGTTCTTATATAAAACAACAATTAATGAATAAATCTAATTCAGAGTTACGAATTATACATGAATTATTAGTAAGTGATTTTGAGAGTCGATACATGTTTATATGGGGAACTATTTCTTTAGGTGCTATTTTAGCTCTTATAGTAAGTCTAGGATCGAATTTGGCAATAGAAATCTTGAAGGAAGGTGCTAATGAAAGTATCATTTTTGCTTATAGCCAATTTATAATAATTACTATAAAAGTTCTATTAGGTTGTAGCATAGTAGGTTTTGTTTCAACTACGCTTTTGAGTATTTCTAAGTTCAAATCTATTGGATTTTATGGTATTTTATTTGTTGGAATAATAGGAATAGGTTATTGGAGTCATTTTGAACACTCTATTCTTATGGACTTATTTTTTCTCATTTTAAGTTGTATATGTACAGGTATTATGTTTGCTACAATTTTTGATACGATAAAGAAATGTGCTGTTATCAAGAAATTAATAATAGAGGAGCTTATAAGTGGTAGGAAAATGAAAATACGATTGCCAAAAAATATTAGTTGATTAGATGATACAAAATGCTAATTTTTTGTACATTAATTATTATCGTAATAACTATAGCTTAATAAAAGGACAGTTGATTATATCAGCTGTCTTTTTTATGTGTAAAAATTGTCACAACATTCTCATATATTTCATGTATTTTATGATGTATACAAGTCATCCTGGTAGTTATCAGTTGGTGTAGTATTCATATTGTTTGAGAGGAAGAATATGAGGTATAGAGAATGAGAGCGAGCAATATTGAATTGTTGCGTATCATTTCGATGATACTAATTATTATGCACCATTTTAGCGTGCACGGTTGTTTCCCCTTTACGCCAGATTTAACGTTTAATAAGGTGTTTCTCCAAGTATTTGGACTTGGAGGCAAGGCTGGTGTAGTTGCCTTTGTTATGATAACGGGCTATTTCATGGTTTCTAGTAGTTTTAAGCTGCACAAGTTTGTCAAGTTAGTAGGGCAAATATGGTTTTACAGCATTGCCATGTTGGGCGTGGCTATGGGTTTAGGTCTCGATACGGTGACGTCAAGGAATATGATGCTTGCGCTATTGCCTATTGGTGCCATGAGTTGGTTTGGTCAGAACTTTTTGGTACTCTATTTATTAACGCCTATTATTAATAGAGTACTTCGTTGGCTACAGCATAAATACTACGTTATGCTTCTAGTGGTTTCCACGGTAATTTGGTTCTTAATACCGACGGCATTGAATTTGTGGCCTAATGTACCGCATACTACCTTTGGATTCAAACATATCTTTTCCTTTGTCATATTCTATTCGATGGGGGCATACATCAAGCTGTATGGCTCACATATAACAAAGAAAATAGGTATTATATTTAGCGCCATAGGCTTTGTAGGGGCCTTTCTAGGAGACATCCTTGTCGATGTACTAGCCATGACGAATCCAGCGTATATGAAACAGATTTTCTACTTTACGCAAAATGATTATGGCTTCTTTCAATTGCTATTAGGCATTGGCGTATTTATTATTTTTTTGAAAGCAAAGATCACTTATCACCCTTGGATTAATGCGGTAGCATCTACTACCTTTGGTATATACCTATTGCATGATAATAAGCTATTCCTTCATTACATGTGGGACAATGTATTAGCAACGTATCAGTACTATGATTCAATACTATTACCTCTGTATGCAGTTCTTGTAGTGGTGCTTATTTTTGTCATCGGTATGATTGTAGACTATGTGCGGTTAGATTTCATAGAAAAACCTGTGATGAAAGCAATCACGCCGAGCCTCGAGCGAATTCAGTCAAGGGTTGAGAAAGTAGTGCCATTATAATGCGATTATCAGTGTTTTTTGGTATAATATATAAGTATTCTTACCATAAAACGGGAGGTAATTATAATGCGTAAATTTTTATATATATTAGCGGCGTTGCTTGTATTAATTGGCATTAGCACAAATGATGTAGAAGCTCGTCAAGATGTGTATGCTACGACGTATCTCGGTAATAACTGGTATGTAGATCAAGACTCTGTAAAACGGGTGGGGGATATACTCAACTTTACGGTGTACACAACAGCAGGTCTTAGCTACAAAGTGACATCTAGTGATGACAACTATTACAATGCAGACGTATTTTACGATAATAATAAACTCGTATCGGATAATGGCCAATCTGTATGGAAGTCGCCAGGCATGATGGCAGCCATGCGCGTGGCCCGTAGATAAACAAAAAAGGCAGGAATTATTGATATGTCCTCCATTACTGAACATCTAGTAATGGAGGACATGTTACATAATCTCTGCCTTTTCTTTTGCTTTGGAAAAAGAAAATAGCCCTTCGTTACCAGTGACTGGAGAACTGAAAGGCCATTCCATCATATTCTTTATTCTTTTGGGATGAGCCCGACAGAACTACTCGTCTGGCTATCTACCTATATTAAAGGGATAAAGATATATATCGTCAAATTCGAATAAATGATAATATAGCTTTCAATAGATTTTTTTATAATTATGAGCAGCACTTAGGTGCCGCCTTTTTTTGTTATTTATTATTTTTTGATGATGAAACAGTTTTCTTATGTTTACAATAATAGCCTTATAAATTATAATTAAAAATGTTTAATTATAATTTATAGTGTGAATAAGAGAGGGTTATTATGAAACGCATGTGTAAAGCGAATTTATCCTTAGCGATTGCCCTGACGATTGCTAGCTCTGTAGTGCCGTATGTAATGGCAGAATATCCTGTTGTTAGTGCTGTTAAAGGTGAAACTTTAAACTTGGGAAAGGTACAAGGGACACTGTTTGGAATTGATGCAGATAATAAGAGTACTATTAATGCAGATTATGTATCTGGTAGACTAATGGATGGACGAAAGACTATCATTACTAGTCAAAATGGAAGTACTGTGAATATTAAAAATGGCGATCTTCAAGTTGGTCGTGACAGTAATCCACTTGTTATTACTAAAGGCGGTACTGTAAATCTCGGCGTAGATGGTAATAAGGGTAATTTTACTGGCCATGATATGTCCATTGAAGGCGATGTACGTATCGATGGTAGCAATACACATCCATCTGAAATTAATATCGGTGTAGATAGTGATGAAGTACTATGGACTGGCTTTGCTCTCAACTTAGCAGATAAGAATGCAAAACAGCCAAACCATATCAATGTATTTCTTGGTGATCGTGGTTATTGGGACCATATGTATCAAGGCGGTTTGAATGGTACTAGTTATAGCGCAATGACAACTCCAAGCCGTGTACATCGTTTGGTCGGTTCAAAAAATCGTAATTTTGAATCCATAGTAACTCAAAGTGAGCATAATGAAATTCACATTGATAAATTAGAAGGCCATGTAAATTTTGTGTATGATCCAAATGGTGAGTATGATGATAAAGAGGATCCAAGTTATAAAGAGCGTGAAAATATTGTAAATGGATTGACTCCAGAATCATTCTGGGGTGGTGATGTTCATATTACAAGTGCGGCAACTAATTCCGGTGCTCATATGTACACGAGTCGTAAGGGCTTAGACTTGTCTACTGAGGACAATGTAAATAAAGTTTTGGATAATTTGGCGCATAAGGTGTACTACCATAATTATGTAAATGGTGAAAGAAATCTTCAAGGCACGGTTGCTATTGCTTCTGAAGGTGCTGAATCTGCGCGTTTTAAAGTATTAACCGAAGGTTATGCTAAGGAAGGTGCTGTTACGTGGCAGGCCGATAAAAATGGTCAGGGTAAATATGAGTATGGTAAGGTGCAACCGACTCCGAAGCCTGAGGTGAAACCGGCTCCGGTACCAACGCCTAAGCCTGAGGTAAAGCCAGCACCGCAACCGACTCCGAAGCCTGAGGTAAAACCGGCTCCAGTTCCAACGCCTAAGCCGGAAGTGAAACCAACACCGCAACCAACTCCGAAGCCTGAGGTAAAACCGGCTCCGGTTCCAACACCTAAGCCGGAAGTGAAACCAGCACCGCAACCGACTCCGAAGCCTGAGGTAAAACCGGCTCCGGTTCCAACACCTAAGCCGGAAGTGAAACCAACACCGCAACCGACTCCAAAAACTGAGGAAAAACAAGTACCAGCTCTTGAGCAGAATCCTCAGATGAATGTCAATATGGGTGCCTTTGATACGCCACATATGCGTGGTACTCGTTCCGCCATCATGAGTAATATTAATGGTTGGAGAACGTTGACAGATAATATGTATCGTTCACGCGTATTACAACAAGGTGAACCAACAGGTATTTGGGCTCGCGTTGGTGGAGGTAAATACAACTTTAATGGAAGCGGAATCGATACAGATACAACATACACGCGTATCCAAGGTGGTTACGATGCTAAAACTGGTAGCGGTTGGACCGTAGGTGGTCAAGTTTCTTATCTTCGTGGTAACGATGATTACGTTTTCAACGGCTCTGGTAAGGAAAAAGCCTTTGCTGTTGGTGCGTATGGTTTGAAAAATCTTGGTAACAACCAATATATCCATATTGAGTCCCAAGTAGGTCGTGCATCTAACGATTTCACTGTTCGTAATGAGATTGGTGAAAAATTTTCTGGTGAGACTAAAGCTAATGCGTATACAATTGGTGCACGCTATGGTAAAACCGTGAAACTTTCTAATGGTACATATATCGAGCCACAAGCACAATTGAGCTATACTCACTTTGGTGGTGATAGCTTCAATGCTGGCAGTATGAAAGTAGATCAGTCTGGTGTGAGCAGTACAGTAGGCGGTCTTGGCCTTGAAATCGGTAAACATTTCGGCGCAGGTAATCTATATACTCGTCTTGGTGTTAACCATGCATTCTCTGGTACAGTAAAAACTACATATACTAGTGGTGCTACTACTAAATACACTTCCGAGGACATTAAAGGCACTTGGACAGATTTAGCCTTTGGAGGTCGCTACGGTTTTAATGCAAATAACAGCATCTTTGCTGATATTAGTACAGGTCTATCTGGTGATTATAAGGCCGGTTGGTCTGTAAATGCAGGATTTACACATAAATTTTAAGCGAATTATTAATAGATAGGAGCGATTTTAGTACATCGATAATTGCATGACAGGTAAAGTCGTCTATTGATTCATTCATATATTTCTTTAAAACGTTTCTTATTGTATCGAGCATTAGTTCGACTTATAATAGGATTAGGATAGCCAACGAGGTTGGGCCTCTCTTCGTTAATGAAGGGAGGGGTGTCTATGAGTGATTATGAGTTAATCATGCTAATTCTAGAGGTAATAACTGTAGTTATTGCCTTTGGAGCACTTGTGGCTCTTATTTGTCTTGGAAAAGACAAATAGCCCTTCGTTACCAGTAACTGGATAACTGAAAGGCCATTTCATCAATTATTTATAGTTCTGAGATGAGCCTAACGGAACCACTCGTTTGGCTATCTACTTATATTATAGGGATAAAAATATATATCGTCAAATTGAGATGAAATACATTATTATAATAACTACATATAAATAATCATAAAAGCTGTACATACATAGATTAGACTGAACGGCTTTGATGTCAAAACGAATGTAACATCACAGGTGGTTCAAAAATCGACTGTGTGTACAGCTTTTTGGTTTTAGTGTGTTTGCGTGAAAGTAGTCATAGGACTACCATAAAGGGATCTTATTATTTTTCAAGTTTGTCTACTAAGCGTTTTACTGTTTCTTGTAGATCTTTATTTTGAGCTTCTAATGCTTGTACGCGTTGTTCTAGTGCGTTATAAGAGGCAGGGGACATAGCAGTAGATAAAGATTTTCCTGGTCTATAGGTGATACCTACATTGGCCATAATGTGATTATTCATCGTAAACCCTGTGGTGAGTAAAAGATTATCTTTGTGATAATAGCCTACACCTAGAGCTACTGCATTTGCATTTTTATAATGACCGTAGCCCGCCATGTATTGAACGCGATTATCCGGATCATATGGTAATGGATGTAATGCAGCTAATGCAGCGGCACGAGCATCACCTTTATTGGATTCCGATTCAACACGTTGTACCTCTTGAGATACATGTTGTACAGATTTTTCAATAGTGCTAATAGAATTATTAAGCTGTTGACTTGTACTTTTACCAAGGGTATCAATCATTTGATGAACGCCGTAGAGTTGGGATCCGTTGACCGCATCTGTAGAGGTAGCACTCACGCGACCTGCTGCGAGATTGGTAATCGTCCGTTCCTTGCCCTTAGCCCCTACGGATACTGTTGATACAGGGGCGGTGCCGGCATAGTTGACGGTAGTACCATTTTCAAAGGTATGACTTGCTGTACCGACTACATCGCCGTCAGCGGAATCATTGCCAAGGACAACTCCGTTTTTTAGAGAGGTAGTCACATTATTGCCGAGAACAAAGGTGTTTTCTCCAGAAATGTGGTTGTAATTACCTATACTGTAAGAATTGGCTGCATCAATAGCTGTTTTACCGTATTCGCCCTGGCCGAATACACCGGATGCGGTTGCTTTCTCTGATAGTGTATTATAAGAGCCTACAGCCAAACCTTTTGCGGCTTTTACATTCACATAATGCCCTACGGCAAGGTCGAACTGACCGTTTACTGTTGAATTCGAGCCGATGGCTACAGAATTGCTGGCCTTACTGTTAGCACCTTGAAAATTACCAATCCACACGTTTTTATCACCTGCGGAGTTTTCCCCTGATTGAGTCCCCATGACAATGGAGTTCGTTAACTGGCTCGCATTACCTGCGGCGAAACCGACGGTTACGTTAAAATCGCCAGTACTGCCTCGGAAGGACTTCGCCCCAAGGTTGATATTGCCGCCGCCTGATGAGCCGGCCCCAGCAGCTGCACCTAAGGCTATGTTATTACCTTGCGCATTAACATTCTTACCCTTGCCGTTCGCCGCACCGGCGTTCTCACCGAGGGTGATGTTGCCGCCTGTTCCTGCGGTGAAAGTTTGGCCATCCTTACCGATGTTACCGTTGTTATCAACGATATTGATCGGCGCCGCATAAACTGAGGCGGATAAAGCTACCATTACAACACTTGCTAATACAAAACGTTTCTTACTCATCGTATACACTCCTTTGTGTACAAACAAACTTTCACAAAACTTTCATAAAAAGACTTACATGGCTACTATAATACCAAAAAGGTATATTGTAAATAGAATATTCACATAAACCCAATAAATATACAATATATTCTATAGGTATTTATAGTTAATAAGAAACCTTTGACACATATTTATAAAATTTAAATATTTATTTATTCTATAAATTGTATTCTAGCATTTTATATGTATACATTGCATTCTATATGCATTGACAAGCCTCTATATATTTATATAAAATAGAAATAATTTCATGTTTTGTTCATGATAAAATCATGAGTCATCGGCGTGTGTAATCGTGTGTAATGACGTATTAAGTACATAATTAAGTAAATAATTATGTGCGTAATGAAAAGTGTGTTTGTATGTAAGAGTGTGTAATGAAATATATAATCGTGTTGATGAGTGCCCTTTATATGTTTGTCATGCCTGTATCGGGGGAGCAGGTAAATAAAGCAGAGCAGCCTATACAGGGGACTACGGTAAAACAAGTTCATAGTGAAAGTACGGTCGTCTTATCTGACGACTCAGATACATTCCATGTTAATTCGTCTCATACTCCAGATCATGTTATCGGTCAGGGCGGATTGGAGATGCCGGACTCCACAGATAAAAAGACGACTCGTTATTCCGATACGGATGCAGTCAACTCTGCGTTGCAGGCGGTGGTCATGACTGGTGTTCATTCCGCAATGCATGGATCGAAGGCAAAGCCCTGGATGCAGAGAACCGTCGTGTCATTGCGCTTTCAGAAAAACTGGAAGCCCTTGTACGGTGTGGAAACATTGCAACCACTAGGTCATTATGATGAGACATCTCGTCATGTGTGGTTTACACAGGAGCGTTTGGCGAATGCAGCGGATACAGGAACGACGGCGAATGTGGGTATCGGCTATCGCCGAATTGCTGCGAACGATGACCATTATTACGGTGGTAATCTGTTTTATGACCATCGGTTCAGAGGCAATCACGGTCGCATGAGTGTCGGGCTGGAGTATGTATCGGGGATCGGTGCGTTTCGCATGAACTGGTATCACGGTGTGTCCGGCGAGCGCTCTTTTGATGGTGCGTCACGCTTGGAGAGCGTGTCTAACGGATATACTGCGGAATATGGGACTAGCTTTAAGAATGCCCGTTGGGCGCGCGTGTACATGGAAGCCTATCGTTGGCAGTTGCGGCGTAGTGAGGATAAGCATGGCTTGCGCATCGGTACGGAGTTGCAGCTCACGCCGAGGATTTCCGTGGACATGGGCTATAACAAGCCGGAGCATAAGCACGGCAGTCCGTACGGTAAAATCATGTTCCGTCTAGCCGGTGTCGATACGGCATGGTTTGGTGGTAACCATCGATCGGATACAAAAGCATCGGTTCGTGCGAATATGCTGGAAAATGTGCGTCGCCAACATACGGTGCACGTTGATTGATAGATTAATATATATATTTATTATTTTGATAAAAGTAGCATAAGAATCTATATTTATTTTTTAGATAAAAGCAACATAGGGAACTGTTTTATCGTATCAGATGATTGTCATCTGATATAAAAAGACAGTTCCTTTTTTTATGCATTAATTCATAAAAATTTATTTTGTTTACAAAATAGAAAAAGAGTGGCACAATATTCATGAAAATATAATGAAGAATAAGTTACACGTGGAATTCATTAGGGAATGGAGAGGATAAAATGAGCAAGCGTAAACTTATATTATCTGTGTTGATTAATGGTGTGTTGTTATCGAGCCTATATGTGGCCGGAGCGGTGGATGTGGCACCGGGTAGCGGTAACGGTGTAGCTATCGGTACGGGTAGCAATGCACCGAAGGCGGAAAACGTAGCTATTGGCAAAGGTGCCGGTATTTCTTACTCGAACGGTGCTAGTGCGGCTACGGGTGATGTAGCTATCGGCAATGGTGCAGGTATTAATAATTATGCTAGCCAAGGCGGTAGTATAGCTATCGGTAAAAATGCAAAGGTCGAAAATATGGCCGGTGGTGGAGAGGCTAGTTTTGCGTTGGGGCAGACGACCTATAGTGGTACTTGGTTATCATCGGCGAGGATTCCTAAAGATCCTACAAAGGTAGTAGGCAGTGTCGCTATCGGTGACAATACATTTGCTCGTACCGGCAGTACCATGATTGGATCTCATAATTATAAAGGGGAACTTGGTGATACTACGGTAGATAGTGCGTCCACAAGAAAAGATGCATTAAATGTATATGCTACAACAATTGGTGCTAATAGCTTTAGCAATGGAGCTTTTACTACAAGTACAGGTGTATATAATATTATCTCCAGTGATTATAATGGTGGACGATTTGCAAATTCTACAAAGAATTTCGGTGCCACCATTAATGGTACATTGAATAGCATTGAATCGAAAACGGGTAGCTATTTTTCGGGTGTTGGAAATAGTATCGTAGGCACTGCCAATCGAACCTTTAACTCCAATGGGTCTCTCGTATTTGGTGCGGGCAATGAAATAACGAATTCTGTAGCCGATATTTCAGCGCCAAGTTCGGGAGGTAATTCCGCTAAAGAACTAGCTGAGAAATTACGTTCTGCTGTCAAAAATTCTAATGGTGGCGGTTCTACTATGGCATTTGGTAGCGGCAATAAGGCGGATTATACACTTCGCTCTGCACTTATGGGTGTCAATAATACATTGACTGGCTCCCAAAACAATGAAAGTGCGAATACCATGTTGACGGGCTTTCACAATACGGCGGATAAGGTGTCTAATACGACCGTAATAGGGTCTGAAAATACGGTGACTAATTCTAAGAACAGTCTTGTGATGGGGGATAATCGTGAGGTGAAAGATGCCAACCATGCAGTTCTCATCGGTTCCACAGACAGCAAGACTACGACATCTGTTAATAATGCGGTTGCTATCGGACATAATACGAATGTAACCGTAGAGGGTGGTGTTGCATTGGGCAGCGAATCGAAGGCTACTGTGGCGGCTGGAGCCGTTGGGTATGATCCGAGCACAAAGGCACAGTCTACGAATACGGATTCTACGTGGAAGGCGACTAAATCGGCCGTATCTGTCGGTGATGCAAATAACAATATTACGCGTCAGATTACATCCGTAGCAGCCGGCACAAAGGATACGGATGCGGTGAATGTGGCACAGCTCAAAAAGTTGCAAAATCAAGTGAATGCGAACGGCTCTACTACCGTCAGTGCAGGCAAGCATATTAATGTGACAACTACGACGAACGGAACTACTAAGGATTATAAGGTAAGTCTATCTGACGATATAACGAATCAGATTACAAATAACACAACAAATATTAACAATATACAAGGTGATGTGACCAATATTAAAAAGAATGTAACCAATATTCAAGGTGACATTACTAATATCAAGCAGGACGTAACCAATATGGGACGGAATGTAGCTCGTCTCGATAAAAAGGTTAACAAATCTGTGGCCGGAGCGGCTGCACTTGCCGCCTTGCATCCATTGGATTTCGATCCTGATGCAAAATGGGACTTTGCTGCTGGTTATGGCCACTATCATGATGGCAACGCCGCTGCATTGGGGGCTTTCTACAGACCGAATGAGGACTTGCAATTTAGTGTAGGATCTACTGTCGGTAATGGCGAAACCGTTGTGAATGCCGGTATGTCTGTGAAAGTTGGTGCTCACAGTAATGTATCTCGTTCTCGTGTGGCCATCGGTAAGGAAGTTTTGGAACTTAAGAAAACTGTAGCGGTACAAAATGCACAGATTCAAAAGTTGACGGCTCTTTTGAATGGATTGGCCGGAACGAATATGAAAGCAGACCGCAGCACATTATTCCCTGATGTGCCGAATAATCACTGGGCATATGTAGCGGTTAGCGATTTATCTCGACGGGGTCTTGTGGAAGGCTATCCTGATGGTACATTCGGAGGAGACCGTATGTTGACCCGTTATGAATTTGCTCAAATTGTGTACCGAGCTATTCAAAACGGTGTTGTTGTCGATGATCGACTCGTATCTGAATTTAGTCCTGAAATGGCGTTATTCCGTGTGGATACTATTGCCAAGAACCATGAGGGACAACCGACTATTGAACGTGTAAGGGTCAATAAAAAATAGAATACTTATATATATGATTTATATTGTGAAAGCCGAGGCTTTAGGGCCTCGGCTTTTTCGTGTACCTGTAGATGATAATTTTTCTGTATATAAAATTATCTTATCTATGAAAGTACTAAACTGAAAAGTCTAAAAATATGAAATTGATTACGTAATTACAATAATCGTTATATTCCGATATGTGGATTTATCGTAAATTTTGATAGGAAAGATGAAGATTTTATTTCTTAAAATTAAAAAGTATTAAAATAGAAATAAATAAATGACAAAAATGAAGAAAAGATGAAAAAGTTGTTTACAAGATAGAAATTTTTTGATATTGTATTGCCGTGGATGAGTATATGATGAAGAATCATGAATAATTATAGTATTCAGATCGTAATTTGGAATACTAATATTTGGTGTAAGAAGTGTAGATGATAATTAATCTTTATACTTCTTCTTTTTATTATCTTTGCAATATTATGCAACACAAGTGGTGTGTTTTACTGAGTTTTCGGTAAGAAAGGATAATCATGAATCGAATTTATAATGTTATTTGGAGTAAGACAAAAAAATGCTACGTTGTAGTATCTGAAATTGTAAAAACAGGTGGCGGTAAGGTGAAATCCGTACAAAACGGTACAACCTGGGCACGCATGAGTGCGATTATGGCGGTGGCTGCATTATTAATGGGTGGTAATATTACTACAGTTAATGCTGCTACATATACTGCTATGACGATTAATGATGTAAATGGCGCTGGTTATGCTACTGGTAATGTAGTTTATAGTGAAGGTAGTTATTTATACAATTATCAAAACCCTGGGAACCTGACACCATTTGATAACAGTCATTTGTACAATGGTACAGATAGAGGTAACTATACAGAAAATAGTTTTGCTGGCATTGCTATCGGTAAAAATACAAATATTCAGGAAGCTGGTAATCCAACTTATTATTCCGGTTTAGCTATCGGTAACTATGCTCAGGCCACAGGTGGTATTTCTTTTGCTTTAGGTCATTATGCTCAGGCTTTATCACCATCTGCTATGGCTCTTGGTACAGCTACAAAGGCGAGCGGATTTAACTCCTTGGCTATGATGCGTCAATCCGCTGCAGAAGGTGAGTTCTCCGCAGCATTAGGTACTGCATCTTGGGCAAAGGGTAATGGTAGTTTCGCCATGGGTTATTCTGCTACAGCAAAAGCGGATCAATCCATTGCAATCGGTGCAGCAGAAACTATAAAATTACCTGGTCAACAACATGGTACTCCTAGTGCACAATATAATGCCAATGGTAATACCGTAACAGAAGGTGTTCGTTCTCTTGCATTTGGTACAAAGGCGAGAACATCTACTGCTGCAGCTGATTCTATGGCATTCGGTTCTTCATCCAGTACTGGTGGCGCTAATGCGGTAGCTATGGGTTATAGTGCTAATGCTAGTGCAGAGAATGCCTTTGCTATCGGTAATACGGCGCAATCATCCGCACAAAATGCGGTAGCGATGGGTAAAAGTGCCAATGCAAGTGGTGTAAGCAGCTTTGCCATGGGTAGTAGCTCTAATGCTGCTGGTGCTGATGCTATCGCTATGGGTAGTTCTTCCCAAGCCAAATTATCCAACTCTATCGCATTAGGTGGTAATGCAAAATCCTTGGGTGCTGATGCGCTTGCACTTGGCGGTGCGGCTAATGCATCTAAAGATGGTGCCATTGCAATCGGTAAAGAAGCGAAAGCAAACAATACTAATACGACAGCTATCGGTCTTGGTGCTACTGTTACAGGTACTAACTCCATGGCTATCGGTACAAATGCCGTTGCAGAATCCAATAATTCCTTGGCATTGGGTACTGGTACGGAAGTAAGAGGTGCCTTGGTTAATGGTTACTCTGCTTTCACTAATCAACAAAACAACAATGTTGCAAACGGTGTAGTTGCGGTAGGTAACGTAGGTTCTGAACGCCGTATCATCAACGTAGCAGGTGGTGAAAACGATACTGACGCAACAAATGTAAAACAATTAAAATTTGTAAACAGTAACTTGGCAAAATCCATCGCAGGTCCTACATATACGGGCTATGAAGCGAATGGTTCTACATATAAAGCGCCTGATTTCAATATCAAGAACAGTACGTACCATACGGTAAAAGAAGCTGTTGAAGCGGCGCAAACGAATTTCTTCAGTGCTAAAGGCACATCTGCTGATGCGAACTACGATAACACAGGTGCTACAGGCAATAACGCGACAGCAGCCGGTGTACGTACTTCCGCAGCAGGTAATTTCGCGACAGCTGTCGGTGCTGATGCGACTGCAGCGAATGCGAACAGCACTGCAATCGGTTATAAAGCTAAATCCAGCGTAGATGACGGCGTTGCATTGGGTGCGAATTCCGTTGCTTCCGTTGCATCAGGTAAAGCAGGTTATAATGTTAAAACTGCAGACAGCCGTACAAACGGATATAGCGGATTGACTGGCGCTGCGTTGACATCCACTATGGGTGCGGTGTCCGTAGGTGACGGCGGTACAAAAACTCGTCAAATCACTAATGTGGCTGCAGGTACAGCTGATACTGACGCTGTTAACGTGGCACAATTGCGCAATGTTAATTTGAAAGTAGCTGGTAACACTGGCAAAAATGACGTTTTATTGGATAACCAAACATTGACTGTAAAAGGCGATGGTTCTTATGTTACAACATCTGTTAACAACCAAACAATCGATGTGACGTTGACTGATGCTACTAAGAATAAAATCGACAATGCGGCAAATAAAGACTTGTCCAATATTACTGACAATGGTAAATCCGTTATTCGTGATGAAGCGCAAAAAGCAGTAAAAGTTGTTGCTGGTAAAAACACAACGATTACAGAAGGTACTGATGGTACATATAAAACATATAAAGTTGACGTAGATGCTCCTGATTATCAATTAGTTGAAAACAGCAGTGCTGCTGATAAAGCATACACTGTATCTGGCAATAAAGTTGACTTAACTGTACAAGATGCTAAAAACCCTGCGAATAAGAAAACTGTAACTATCAAGGATATCGCATCTAAAACAGAACTTGATGATACAAAAACAGAGCTTATTAATAAAGGTTTGAAATTCGATGCGGATAATGGCGGCGAAAAAACAAATAAATTAGGCTCCAAGGTAACAGTAGCTGGTGATGGTACTAACATCAACACTACAATTACACAAACTGGCGACGATACAACGATTAAGGTTGCATTAGGTAAAGATATCAATGTTAATACGGTAACTGCTACAAGAACTGTAAAAGCTGGTACTGCTACTATGGGTACCCAATCTGTAACAGATAACAAAAGTGCTGCTCAGAACGGTAACTTTGTATCTGGTTTGGACAATAAAAATTGGACATTAACTGATCCTGCCTATGTATCTGGCCGTGCGGCAACAGAAGATCAACTTAAGATTGTTAGTGATGCTGTGAAAGCGGCTAACGCAAGTGCTTCTGATTATCGTTTAATCGCTAATCCGAACAATGCGGCAGATGGTTCTTATAAGGTTGATAACAATAAAGTTGATTTACAAGTGAAGGACGATAAATCCGGTACAGTTAATACTGTGACAATTAAGGATATTGCGTCTAAAACAGAACTTGATAAAGTAAAAGATCGTTCTGTGAAATACGATGGTAACACAGGTCATGACACAGTAACATTAGAAGGGGCTAACGGTACAAAAATCACTAACTTGAAGGACGGTAACGTAGCAGCTGGTTCTAAAGATGCTGTCAACGGCGGTCAATTACATCAAGTTAAGCAAGATCTTGGTGACCAAATCACAAATACTAAGAATGAATTAAACAATAAGATTGATACAACTAAACAAGATCTTATTGATAAAGGTTTGAAATTCGACGCTAATACAGGTGGTGAAAAAATAAATAAATTGGGCTCCAAAGTAGCAGTTAAAGGGGATAACTCTAATATCATTACGGAAATCTCTCAAGATGCTAACGGCGATAGCACAATTGATGTGAAACTTGGTAAAAACCTTAATGTGGAAACGATTACTGCAACTGGTGCAAACGGTAAGGACGGTAAAATCGGTATCAACGGTAAAGATGGTGTAACAACTAACATTTCCGTTACTCGTGACGGTCAACCTGGTGTAGACGGCGCTCCTGGCACAACTACAACACGTATTACATACCAAAAACCTGATGGCTCCAACGAAGAAGTGGCAACTTTGAACGACGGTCTTAAATTCAAAGGCGACATGGGTGCTACATCTAATGTTAAGCTTAACAAACAAGTGGACATCAACGGTGGTGTAACAAGTGCTTCCGATCTTGCTACAGGCAATAATATTGGTGTTACTTCTGCGGCTGTTGGCGCTGATGGCAATGCAAAATTACAATTGCAATTGGCGAAAAACTTGACAGGCTTGCAATCCGTAACGGCATCCGACACTGTGAAAGCAGGCACTGCCACTGTAGGTAATCATACGGTAGCAGATAACAAAGGTGCTAACCAAACTGGTAACTTTGTAACAGGTTTAGATAATACATCTTGGAATATTGCAGATCCTGTATATGTACCAAACCGTGCAGCTACTGAAGAACAGTTAAAAACAGTTAGTGATGCTTTGAAAGCGGCTAATGCAAGTTCTACGGATTATCGCTTAATTGCTAATCCGAACAACGCGGCAGACGGTTCCTATAAGGTTGAAAACAATCAAGTAGACTTGAAGGTAAAAGACGAAAAATCCAGTGATGTTAAAACTGTAACAATTAAGGATATTGCGTCTAAAACTGAACTAGATAATGTAAAAGATCGTTCCGTAAAATATGACGGTAACACAGGCCATGACACAGTAACTTTGGAAGGTCCTAACGGTACAAAAATTACTAACTTGAAAGACGGTAACGTAGCGGCTGGTTCTAAAGATGCTGTAAACGGCGGTCAATTACATGATGCTAAAAATGAACTTATTAATACAGGTCTTAAATTTGATGCTAATGTAGGCGGCGTACAAACTAACAAGTTAGGATCCACTGTTACAATTCAAGGTGAAGGTACTGCTGCTGACGCTGATTATAGCGGTGAAAATCTTAAAACTTTCATCAATCAAGATGCGGCAACAGGCAATACGACTATTGACGTGAAGATGAACAAAAACCTTAAAGCTGAATCTGTGAAGGTTGGCAAAAATGGTAAGGACGGCGTATCTATTACAGGTCCTGACACAGCGAATGGTACAGATGGCAAGGTAGCTGTGACTGATAAAAACGGTAAAGAAGCAGTTTCTATTTCCGGTAAGGACGGCGTAGGCCACATCGGCTTGACAGGCCCTGCTGGAACGAACGGCGTGAATGGTACTAATGGTATCGACTTGTCCGTGAAACCTGGTTACGATGATCCTGCTACAGGCGTTAAAGGCGAAAAAGGCGTTGATGGTACAAACGGTCTTACACGTATCGTTTACAAAGATGGCAATGGCGAACACCAAGTTGCGACTATGGAGGATGGTTTACAATTCACTGGTAACAACACTGGCACAGTGAATAAACAAAAATTGAACTCCTTGGTGAAAGTACAAGGTGAAGGCGTAACTGAAGCTGAATCTGCAGCGTTCAAGAGCGCATCTGGCAACATCAATGTAAAAGCTGATGGCACTGACAAATTGGAACTTCAATTGGCGAAAGACCTTAAAAATCTTGATTCCGTAACAGCCGCTAAGACTGTGAAAGCAGGCGGTGCTACTATGGGTGGTCAAACTGTTAACAACACAGCTGGCGACAGCGAAACAGGCAACTATGTAACAGGTCTTGATAACAAAGACTGGGATGCAAATAAGATTGTATCCGGCCGTGCGGCAACAGAAGATCAATTGAAAAAAGCGTTGGATGCTCAAAGTGCTAACTCCACTGATTATCGTTTGATTAGAAATCAAGCGGCAGGCTCCAATGGAGACTACACTGTGGATGCGAACGGCGATGTAGCGTTGACTGTACAAGATAAGAATCATCCAAATCAAACAGAAACCGTTACTATCAAAGACGTTGCTTCTAAATCCAAACTTGATAAATTGAATGACCGTGCTGTTAAGTATGATTTGGACCCTACTGGTAATCCTGATAAATCCAAGGTAACTTACGAAGGTCCTGCATATAACAATAAACAAGGCGGTACTCACGTAACGAATGTGGCATATGCTACAGGCAACGATGGTAGCGAAGCGGTTAATGTAGACTACTTGAATGACAAAATCAAAGATAGTGCGGACGCATTAACTAATAAAGGTTTGAAATTCGATGCTAACGTAGGCGGCGAACAAACTAACAAGCTTGGCTCCAAAGTGACTATTAAAGGTGAAGGCACTGCAGCTGACGAAGATTACAGCGGCGAAAATCTTAAAACTTTCATCACACAAGACCAAACATCTGGTGATACAACTATCAACGTGAAGATGAATAAAAACCTTAAAGCTGAATCCGTGAAAGTTGGCAAAGACGGTAAGGACGGCGTGTCCATTACAGGTCCTGACACTGCGAACGGTACAGACGGCAAGGTAGCTGTGACTGGTAAGGATGGCAAAGAAGCTGTATCTATTTCTGGTAAAGACGGCGTAGGTCACATCGGTCTTAACGGTAAAGACGGCCGTAGCGCTGACATTTCTGTTGAAAAAGGTGATCCAGACCTCAACGGTAACGAAATCACCCGTATCAAATACACTGATGAAAATGGTAAGACACACCAAGTGGCAACCAAAGATGACGGTATGGTATACGGTGGTGACTCCGGCGACGTTATCAAGAGAAAACTTAACACTCAAGTAAATGTTAAGGGTGGCATAACCGATAAAACTAAACTTTCCAACGATGATAATATCGGCGTTGTATCCGACGGTACAGATACATTGATGCTTCGTTTGGCGAAAGACCTTAAAGGTTTAAATTCCGTTACTTTCAACAATGGTGAAAACGGTGTAAACGGTAAAACCGTTGTAAACGGCGAAGGCATGACTATTAAAGATGCAGCAGGTAATCCGTTGACAGCTGTTACAAAAGATGGCGTGAAGATTACTGATGGTCCATCCATGACGAAGGACGGCATCGATGCAGCCGGCAAGAAGGTTACAAACGTTCAAGACGGTACGGTTGCCAAAGATAGCAAAGACGCTGTAAACGGTGGTCAATTGCATGACGCTGTTGAAAGCCTTAAAACTAAAGGCTTTGGTCTTGAAGCGGAAGACGGTCAATCCGTGAAGAAACCTCTTGGTGAAACTGTTAAGGTTAAAGGTGATGACACTAATATCAAAACATCCGTAGACGGCGGTGCTGTTAAGGTAGAATTGAAAAAAGACATCACTGTAGATACTGTAACAGCTAACACTGTGACTACAGGCGACACTAAGATGGATACAAACGGCGTTACTATCAAGGACGGCGCTAATGAAGCGACTAAGTTGACTAAAGATGGCTTGCAAATCAATGATGGTGGCAACAAAGCTGTTACTATCAACAAAGATGGCTTAACAATCGAAAACGGTCCTAAGGTAACAAAAGACGGTATCGATGCGGCTGATAAGAAGATCACTAATGTGGCTGATGGCACTATTGGCGCTGGTAGCAAGGACGCTGTAAACGGCGGTCAATTGCATACAGCTATCGAAGACATCAAATCCACAGGCTTTGGCCTTAAAGCGGAAGACGGTCAATCCGTGAAGAAACCTCTTGGCGAAACAATCGACTTGAAAGGTGACGGCAATATCAAAACTTCCGTGGACAACGGCGCTATCAAAATGGCATTAAATGATAAGATCACTCTTGGTCAAGATCCAGCAAAACAAGTTAACATCGACGGTTCTGCAGGAACGATTACAGCCGGTAAAGGTGATAATCAAGTTAAAATCGACGGCAACAACGGTTCTGTAACGGCAAATACTGTGAAAGCCGGTGACGTAGTTGTAGGTAAGCAAACTTCCGACGGTAAAGAAGGCAACTTCGTAACAGGTTTGGATAACAAAACTTGGGATCCTGAAAACCCTGTAGCTGTTCCTGGTCGTGCGGCGACAGAAGATCAATTGAAAGCTGTTAATGATGACTTCAACAACAAGGCTAGAACAGGCCGTGTATTCCAAGGTGACCAACTTGGCGATAGCGGTAAAGTGGTTCGTGGATTGGGAGATACTATGAACCTTACTGGTGGTGCTGATGTGAACCGTTTGGCAGATAATAATATCGGTGTTGTGAAAAACGCTGCTGGTGATGGCTATAACATCAAGTTGGCTAAAGACTTGAAAGGTCTTGAGTCCGTAACGACTACGGATGCTGCTGGTAATACAACTGTTATGAACGGTGGCGGTATGACAATTACACCTGCTCAAGGTAATGCTGTAAGTCTTACTAAAGACGGCCTCAATAACGGTGGTAATAGAATTACTAATGTAGGCCCTGGTGTAGATGGTACTGATGCGGTTAACGTAAATCAATTGAGCAGTGCTATGCGTAGCGTGGATGGTAAAATCGCTGATGTAGGTGCTACTAGTGCAGCTATTTCTGGCCTCAAACCATTACAATATGATCCATTGGAACCAACTCAAGTATTGGCTGCTGTAGGTCATTATAAAGGCAGCACCGCTGCAGCTGTAGGCGTGGCGCACTATACTAATGAATCTACAATGTTCCATATGGGCGTATCTCTTGGCGGTCATGACAACATGATTAATGCGGGCGTATCCTACAAATTCGGTACTTCCGATGCGAAGAAAGCGGTTCCTGCACGTTATAAGGCCGGCCCTATCAGCTCCGCGTATGTATTGCAGGATGAAGTGACTGCATTGAAAGCTGAAAATGAACGTATGAAACAACATGATCTAGAGTTAACTGCTAAATACGATCAAGTACAACGCGATAATGAAGAAATGAAAGCTCAAATCGCATTGCTGATGCAACAAGCAGGTCTTACAAAATAATCGAATCTGAATATTCGAGTTCTTAACCACTCATGTAAGGATTGTGAAAGCCGCCCTTTCCGGGGCGGCTCATCATAAGGAGGAAGTATGAAATTCAAAACATTTATGCCTGTATTGGCACTGGCTTATGTATGCGCGGTAGGTCAAGCGGATGCGGCTCAAGATCGATTGATGATGCCGGAACAACCAGCTGAACCATTAAACGTAATTGAAGCAGAAGTGGCCATTCCTGTACCTAGCGAAGAAGTTCGTGACGTAGTGAATGCTTTTACACAATTCCAATTGGATCAAAAAGGCAAATATATCATGGACGACTCTCGCGTTATGAAGGGGCAAGAACGGTACCGCAATAATGTATTGTATTATATGAACGTTCGTCGTAGCTGGTACATCGTGAGCCATCGTTATAAAAATGACAGCTATGCGCGCATGGCGTTAGATCGTTTGTACAACGATTACAAACAGTTCTTTACAGAACATGTGACTGTATCTGAAGATGCTAAATTGGACTATGCGCAACAAATCATCGATATCTTGGATCGCAATACAGCCAATGTACATGATGATGAATTGCGTTTCTACATGAACGAAATGGTTATCTTCAGCTTGAACGAAGCTATGAAAGACGGCAATAATCGCGTGAAAACTGTGGATGAAAAAGCAGCTCCTGCAATGGACGAACTTCATACAGTGGATCTTCGTAAAGCGATTAATGCACCAACAATTCAGTAAGATCTGGTGTAAGTAATAAACCGCTAATTTAATTAAATATTGTAATTGAATCAGGGACAGTTTCATTAGATTCTGTGATAATACACTGATAACTAAATAATATTTAGAATGTATGGTGTTTATAAAAGCCGGGGCATAGATTGCCTCGGCTTTTGTTATGTATAAATTGAAATTGTTACATGCAAATATGTAAATTTAATGGCATAAATGTATCGAAAAGATGAAGATTTTATTTCCTAATTATTAATTTTGTTAAATAAACCATAAAAATGAATGAAACATGAAAAATTTGTTTACAATATAGATTTTTTTTGATATGGTATACGAGTAGATGAGTATATGATAACAATCTGTAATAAGTGTAATATTTGACTTGTTATGCTGAATATTGTTGGTTTGTATTAGAAGTATAGATAATTTTTATATCTATTACTTCTTATTTTTATTATAGTTTTATATAAGGTTAGATAGGTATTACGCAACGAAAATGTAGTACGAAAGGAACATTATGAATCGAATTTATAAAGTCATTTGGAATCGGGTGAAAAACTGTTATGTAGTTGTGTCCGAAATTGCTAATAATCGCGGGAAAATTAATGGAAGAAGCACAACATGCGTTGGTACACTTTTATGTATTTTGGCACTAGTAGGTGGTACATTATTGCCACTGAATACTGCTAATGCAGTAAATCCTGCGGGGACTGGTGCAGGGGTATCATGGGGAAATGGCACGAATAGTGGCACAGATCAAAATAATGTAGCTATTGGCGGTTATGCGCAGGCCCTTGGACCGGTTTCCTTGGCATTAGGTGCGCATAGTAATTCTTCTGCTTCATATTCAACCGCTATCGGTGGAGGAACACAATCTACTGCGGAAAATGCGACAGCTATTGGTGGTGTAGCCAAGGCACAAGGGAAAAATGCTACCTCTATTGGGGCAAAAGCCGAAGCTAATGGAGAGTATGCTACCACTATCGGTGCAGGTGCAAAAGCGGATAAAACCTATGCTATAGCCATCGGCAGCCTTTCTCACGCTACTGAGGTATCCTCGTTAGCAATGGGAAATAATTCAAAAGCTACTAATACTTATGCTTATGCAATCGGTGGGAGTGCGGAGGCTAAGGGCAGATGGAGTATCGCCATGGGGACAAATGCAGTGGCCGAAGATGATGCCAGCGTGTCTATCGGTACCTGGTCAAAAGCTACTACTGGACAGTCCGTGGCTGTCGGTTATCTAGCTAACGCGAAACAATTAGGGGCAACGGCACTTGGCAGACAGACGAATGCTAGTGCAGTAGATGCAACTGCTATAGGATCTGGATCTTCTTCTACTGCTGAAAACGGTACAGCTATAGGTAAAAGTGCTTCGGTCAGTGCGAAAGACAGCGTCGCTATCGGTACTGGGGCGAAAGCAACCAATGAAAATGCAGTGGCTCTCGGCACCGGTTCTGAAACTGCTGCAGCGGTAGCAACAGCCTCTGAGTCAGTTAATGGAGTAGTACATAACTTTGCAGGTATAAATCCTGGTTCCACAGTTAGCGTAGGTAAGACAGGTATGGAACGGACGGTTACCAATGTAGCAGCCGGCCGTATTTCCGCTACATCTACAGATGCTATTAACGGCAGTCAACTGTATGCAGTGACTACGGAAGTGAATAAGGGCACAGTTTATGCAGGAGATGTAAAAGGTACGGGGGCTACAGATAATAAGTTTATCCAAAGACTGGGGGCACAAACTAATATCGTTGGTGGCGTAGCCGATACATCCAAATTGAGTGATAACAATATTGGAGTGGTATCTAATGGCACAGATACATTGAACGTGAAATTGGCTAAAGAACTGAAAGACCTAACTAGTGTGACTGCTGGTGATACAGTGATGAACACGGATGGTGTGACGATCACTGGAGGCCCTAAAATTGTAAAAACCGGCATTGATGCAGGAAACAAACAAATCGTTAATGTGGCTAGTGGCGGAGACGTAACGACGAATGGTGCCAATATTGGCGATATTAACCGTATCATTACGGCGAAGGATAAGTATGTGACTGGCGGTGCAGCGACTTATCAAGCAAATGGTGAGGGTGCCGCAAATTTAATCGGCACAAACGGATTGACTGCGAACGTGAGTGGATTGAAAAATAACTATGTTACGAGTGGCAGTATTTCTAATGACGGCAAAGTGTTGACACTGGAACGTAACGATACGGGCAAAGTTAATGTTGATTTGAGTAATATATTTACTGAGGTAGCAAAGGGAGATTACCGTTTGGTAGAAAATCCTGAAGCGGGTAGCCAGGGTAAATATAAGGTTGATAGCAATGGAAATATGGTATTGACTGTAGCAAATGATAAAGGCGACAAAAAACAAGTTACATTGACAGATATTGCATCGAAGGCGCAACAAGATAATAATACATCAAGTATTACTATAATCAATACAACTCTTGATAAAGGCTTGAACTTTGCCGGTGATACCGGTGCTGTGAGCAACAGAAAATTAGGCGATACCGTCACCGTTAAAGGCGGTGCCACAGGTGCATTGTCCGATGGAAATATCGGTGTTGAATCCGACGGCAATGGCACATTGAACGTAAAATTGGCGAAAACATTGACCGGCTTGGACAGCGTAACAGCCGGCAATACGAGCATTAATAACGGCGGTTTGACTGTAGGTGGTAAGACCTATGTATCTTCAACAGGTCTCAATGCGAACGATCAAAAAATTACCAATGTTGCTGATGGTACTGTAGGTGCAGGTAGCAAAGACGCTGTAAACGGCGGACAATTACACGATGCTAAAAACGAATTAAATACTAATATCAGTAATGCTAAAACTGAACTTATCAACAAGGGCCTTCGTTTTAACGCTGATAATAACGCTGAAAAAACGAATAAACTTGGTTCTAAAGTAACAGTCAATGGTGATAACAATATCACTACTGAAATTACGCAAACCGGCGATGATACTACAATCGGCGTTAAATTGAACAAAAATCTTAATGTTCAAACATTGACAGCTACAGATACAGTGAAAGCCGGTGGTGTAACAATGGGTAAACACGCTGATACTAAGAACTATGTGACTGGTCTTGATAATAAAGATTGGGATGTAAATACATCTAATCCTGTAAGCGGTCGCGCAGCTACAGAAGATCAATTGAAAAAAATCAGTGATGTTGTTAAGAGTCAAGGTGCTGCTGCTACAGATTATCGTTTGGTGAAAAATGCAGCTGCTGCAGACGGTGCTTATACAGTTGATTCTAACGGCGATGTTGACTTAACTGTAGAGGATAAAAACCATGCAGGTAGTAAAGAAACAGTTAAGATTAAGGATGTTGCCTCTAAATCTAAATTAGATAAAGTTATCAATGACGGCTTGAAATTCGATGCCAATACAGGCGGCGAAAAAACGAATAAATTGGGGTCCAAGGTATCCGTGAAAGGGGATAATTCCAACATCATTACAAGTATCTCCCAAGATGCGAACGGTGACAGCACCATTGATGTGAAACTCGGCAAAGACCTTAAGACCGAAACGATTACCGCTACCGGTAAAGACGGCAAGGACGGCAAGATCGGCATCAACGGTAAAGACGGTGTTACGACGAATATTTCCGTAACCCGTGACGGCAAGCCGGGCGTCGACGGTGCCGCCGGCACGACCACTACGCGCATTGTGTATCAAAAACCGGACGGCACGAACGAAGAAGTGGCGAACCTAAATGACGGTATGCTGTACGGTGGCGATACAGGTAATGTGATTAAAAAGAAACTTAACAATCAAGTGAATGTTAAGGGCGGTATCTCCGATGAAAGCAAATTAGCGACTGAAGACAACATCGGTGTTGTTTCCGACGGTTTCGATACATTGAAATTGCGCTTGGCGAAAGAATTGAAAGGCTTAACGTCTGCTACTTTTACAAACGGCGGCAATAATACTGTTATCAATGGTGATGGCATGACAATCAATCGTGCTGGTGGTAATGCAGTGAGTCTTACAAAAGACGGCTTAAATAATGGCGGTAATAAGATTACGAATGTAGCTGACGGCACAGATCCTAACGATGCAGTTAATAAATCTCAATTGGATAAAGCTACAGCAGCTGCATCCACAACGGTATCGGCAGGTAATAATATTACTGTAACACCTAGCACTAATGCGAATGGTTCCAAGAACTATGAAGTAAGTCTCAAAGACCAAGTGACATTGGGCTCTGATGCTACAAAACAAATCGCGATGGACGGTACTACAGGCACAATCAAAGCTGGTGATAAAGTTACCATCGACGGCAACAAAGGTACTATTAAAGCCGGTAATGTAACAATTGACGGTGAAAACGGTACCATTAAAGCTGGCGACAAGGTAACTATTGACGGTAAAGATGGTAAGATTGCAGCAGGTAAGGTATCTGTTGATGGTAAAGACGGTTATGTGACAGGTTTGGAAAACAAAGATTGGGATCCTAACAACATCACAAGCGGTCGCGCTGCTACAGAAGATCAATTGCAAAAATCTCACAAATCCTTGGATAATAAGATTACTAACCTAGGTGATGAAATCACGAAAAAAGGTATGAATTTTGCTGGTAATACAGGTGAATTCCACCGTGATTTAGGCCAAAAGGTTACTATCAAAGGTGAAGGTAAAGAGTCTGACGATAAATATTCCGGCGAAAATATTAAAACAGTAGCCGACCAAGATGGTAATGTTACTATCAAGATGGCGAAAAACCTTAAGACTGACAGCTTAACTACTGATAAGGTAAAAGTTGGCAAAAACGGTCAAGACGGCGTATCCATTACTGGTCCTAACGGTGTTGATGGTACAGATGGCAAAGTAGGCATTACTGGCAAAGACGGTAAAGATGCTGTATCCATGTCCGGTAAAGACGGTGTTGGTCATATCGGTTTAACTGGTAAAGACGGTCGTAATGCGGATATTACCGTTGATAAAGGTGATCCAGACTTAGACGGTAACAACATCACTCGTATTAAGTACCAAGACGAAAACGGTAAGACCCACCAAGTAGCAACTAAAGATGATGGTATGAAATACGGTGGCGATAGCGGTTCCGTAATCAAGAAAAAGCTTAACGAACAAGTTAATGTAGTGGGTGGCATTACTGATGCTAGCAAGTTGACTACAGAAGACAATTTAGGTGTCGTATCCGATGGTACTGGCAACCTTAAGGTTCGTATGGCGAAAGACTTGAAAGGTCTTGAAACAGTAACAACTAAGGATGCTGCAGGTAATACTACAGTTATGAACGGTGGCGGTGTAACAATTACACCTGCTAGCGGTAATGCTGTAAGTCTTACTAAAGATGGCCTCAACAACGGCGGTAATACAATTACCAATGTAGGCCCTGGTGTAAACGGCACGGATGCAGTTAACGTAAATCAATTAAAAGGTGCTACAGATGGGTTAGCTAATGCTATTAACTCCGTAGCGGGCGAAACACAACGTGTAGGCGCTCATGCAGCGGCTATGTCTGCATTGAAACCTATTCAATATGATCCATTGGAACCAACTCAAGTGATGGCCGGTATCGGTAATTACAGAGGTGAAACTGCGGCGGCGTTAGGCGTTGCACATTACACAGCAGAAGACACTATGTTCCATGTAGGCGTATCTGTTGGTAGTCACCATAACATGGTGAATGCCGGTGTAACTCACAAATTCGGTAACTCCGATGCGAAGAAAGCGATTCCAGATCGTTATAAAGGTGGCCCTATTAGCTCCGTTTATGTGTTGCAAGATGAAGTGACAGCGTTGAAAGCTGAAAATGCACGCATGCAAGAAAGCCTCAATGAATTGTCTTCCGTTAAGGCTGATAATGAACAAATGAAGGCTCAAATTGCATTACTTATGCAACAAGCAGGGCTTACAAAATAACTTGAACTTGATTAAATGGATTATTTAGTATACTCTAGTCATGTAAGAATCATGTAAGGAATATGAAAGCCGCCCTTTGGGAGGCGGCTCATCATTAGGAGGATTTATGAAATTCAAAACATTTATGCCTGTATTGGCACTTGCTTGTGTATGCGCGGTAGGTCAAGCGGATGCGGCTCAAGATCGATTGATGATGCCGGAACAACCAGCTGAACCATTAAACGTGATTGAAGCGGAAGTTGCAGTTCCTGTACCTAGCGAAGAAGTTCGTGACGTTGTTAATGCTTTCACACAATTCCAATTGGACCAAAAGGGAAAACGTATCATGGATGATTCCCGTGTTATGACCGGTCAAGAGCGTTACCGTAACAATGTATTGTACTACATGAACGTTCGTCGTAGCTGGTACATCGTGAGCCATCGTTATAAAAACGATAGCTATGGGCGTTTGGCGTTAGATCGTTTGTACAATGATTACAAACAATTCTTTACAGAACATGCGACTGTATCTGAAGATGCTAAATTGGACTATGCGCAACAAATCATCGATATCTTGGATCGCAATACAGCCAATGTACATGATGATGAATTGCGTTTCTACATGAACGAAATGGTGATCTTTAGCTTGAACGAAGCTATGAAAGACGGTAATAATCGCGTGAAACCTGTGGATGAAAAAGCAGCTCCTGCGATGGACGAACTTCACACAGTGGATCTTCGTAAAGCGATTAATGCACCGACAATTCAATAATTTTAGATGATTCAATTATAAGAATTAAGTGTTGTTGTGTTGTATTGTATTTCTTATAATTGTATGACCGATAAAAAATATCGGGGTGTTGTTTGTATTAACAATACCCCGATATTTTTATGCATATAATTTTGCAATCAATGTGATTCGCTGACCTTGAATCACCTTATATGTAATTTTTTTTACGATGGCCGTAAAGTTGTGATGCAGAAATTGTAACTGATCGTTAGGTTGAACGTCCGCATCATATGTGAATACGCCTTCTTCCCCATTAAAGCGACCTTTGATTGTGAAAGTTTGATTATCTCGTGTAACTACGATATCTTCTTCGGTAACCGTATTTGGTTTATCTATATTTTGTTGTAAGATATTGAGTTCTGACATAGATTTCTTCCTCCTTTCTGCTTTCAGTATAACAATAAAAATTAAAAAACACATGGAGTAATCGTATAAATTGTTTTTATACACATATGCTCTATTTCTATAAAGCCTATAAAGCCCGCCGATACGCCTTTAGAGGGACTTAGAATAAAAAAAGGAATGAAGGCGATTTGAATTTCACCTGTCATTCCTTTTACTATATAATAAAATGCTACCTTTATTGATTGTGCAATAGTTAATTGGCTTAAGTAGGTATGTAGTAATTGTGTACGTACATTGAGTCAAAATGGCAGAAACACTGTACGATATCCGTTTATGAAAAGATATCATTCTATTATATGGTCTATCATAAATCAGAATGATGAAGAGAAAATAAATTTTATGAAAAGATATCATTCTATTATATGGTCTATCATAAATCAGAATGATGAAGAGAAAATAAATTTTATGAAAAGATATCATTCTATTATATGGTCTATCATAAATCAGAATGATGAAGAGAAAATAAATT